>Ga0228710_1012951_pt1 | contig 10126 bp, 10 predicted proteins | sample MedpolnodulmetaG_FD_177995 | JGI IMG/M metagenome (GOLD analysis project Ga0228710, IMG submission 177995) | Root nodule microbial communities from Medicago polymorpha collected in Santa Monica, California, United States - pink nodules | ecosystem: Host-associated > Plants > Roots > Nodule... | reverse complement strand
CGCAATTAACGCAAACGATCTCAAAAAAATGATTAATAAAAACAACGATAAATAGCAAAACGTATTGAAATCAAAATCGAAGCAGAGAAGAAGGAGAAGAGTTCAAACTTAACTGTGCTGAGAGATTAATCTGAGTGAAAACGAAGCAGAAGAAGGTCGAAAACTTGAAGTTAATTGAATCAGATTGTTGAAATTGAAGCAGTAGAAAGGGAATTAGGGTTCATCGATTTGTTTCAATTGAGAAATTAGGGTTCCTCCATTTTTTTGATTTGGGAATTAGGGTTCTTGTTTTGAAAATTGGAAGAGAGAAAGAAAATGTTTAGATATGAAAATATTTGGTTAAAAACCAAAAATGCCCATATCCGAATTTTCAATTGGGTTGGATATCCAACCAATTTAAAATGGGTTGGTTAGTAACCATTTACAAAAAATCCGGATATTTTAAAGTGGATATGGATATGGTTATGGGCTTGGGCCTTAAATCGGTTAATATGCACACCCCTAACACTCTTACCATTGTGATCATGCATAACATCTTTCACACATAGGTTAGGAGAACAACTATGATTTATAAATCTTCGAATGTTTCCATGTGTAGTAGTATTAATGAAACCTTTTCCATCAAGAAAGGTATCTATGAAATATATTGTCTGGTTGCATGCATGAATTCTGAAAACAAGAATAATATATGTTTTAACTTTCAAAGGAGGAAATATACCAATCAATGAGTAATAGATAGTTGTGATGTAATAAAAAACCTTCAAAGTATGACTTTAAAGCTACGTTACATGGTATGGATATCATGTTTCATAAAATTGAAGGGAAAAAACATGAGAAGAAGGAAATAAAGGGCACCTACAACAATTTTTTTTTTGTCAAGTAACCTAACGGTTAAAGAAATTCACCTTAAAAATGAATAAGTGAAATGTTTGGAGAACCTGCAACAGTTGATGTAGTGGAAACAAGGGCAAAAGCAAAGAAAATTAAAGGAACTTGCAACAATGAAATATCATGATGTGGGAACGGGATGAAAGATCAGTATAACCATTCAAGAAAACCATTCAACGTCCCTTTTCCAACAATTCATCACACACAAAGTTGTCATATCACGAATGAAATTGAAAACAACCAACTCATCATATTAGTACAAAATGCAATTTTTATTAAATTTTTAACCACTACTGAAACCTGTGAACTAATTACAAAAAGTTCGAAACATTAAGTGACATCTTGTGCTAGTTTTACTCATTAACTATACAAGTTTTCTTAGAAAAAAAAATTGGACTAATAAATAATTTGTCAAAGTTTCTTATAATTAGAAGCGAAAATACTACATTCGTTTCACAATTATCTTTTTTTTTTCTTTTCCAAAACGATTGTATTTTCCAATGTAGAAATATTCTTTATTTTTTCTTCAATTATGTTGTCTAATTAACACCATGTACACTACTCTCCGAGTATTCTTTATGTTGTCTAGTTAACAAGGTTAGTTTAATAAAAATATCATGTATTTTAACAACTTCACTACATTTCTTAATTAATTTGCGTAGAAAAACCTTAAAAAGTGCTCGTTTGAAAATGGAGGAAGTAATAACTTTTTTTTTTTGGTAATAGGAGGGAGTAATAAATTTTTACCGCATAAAAAGAGTGGATGAATAGAAAATAGAAAATACATACAATAAAATAACTTACTACCTTTATCAAATTGATGCCTATTATGTTTAGTGCTTCATATGCTTTTAAGAGATTGCATGTAATGTATGGATCCACTTGTGTACCATTAAGAACCAATGGTATATACCATTGGTCAATTAAAGTGTGTCACCTACCAATGTTACTTTATAAATGTTTTATTTGATTTATTTTTTTTTAAAAGGTGTGCCACGTGGCACATTCTAATTGGACAATGGTATATACCATTATGGTACACAGGTGCTATCCTGTAATGTATATCACAAAGCGCACATTATAGTGTGTTACAACTTACAAGCATTGCCCTTAAAAAAATAGAAAAAAACTTACAAGTATTTGCCTACTATTAGACATCTTACATTCTTTACTTACAGAAAATATATACTAGAAATATTATTAAGTTATAGGAAAGTGACTAATGATTATCTTCTACGATTTTTTTTTTGTATTATACTAGAAATATTATTATATATAATTTTCAAATTACCGTGGACCGTAAGACTACCACTTTTATTACCTTTAATCGTCTGATTGTTTATTAGGGTGAATTTATTTGAAATACGATCATGACCTTCTGGTGGTGAAAAACTGTCCTTATCTTCACTCTCTGATGGCATATCACTATGCTGACTCTCAATCCTAGCACAGTGAAGACACATTGTAGGCTTCCAGATCCCAGTTTCCATTACTTCTTCAAACATGTAATGTAATGCTGCACTAGGATGTTTAGTAGGACCATTTATGTGAGATCCAAACCAAGTTTACTTGATGGTTGAATCGTTGCAATCACAGAAAGACCAATATCTATTTGAGTTTTACTAAAAATATTTCCACTTCTAACTGTATAATAGTGTGCTATGGTCACTTTACAAGGCTTTTTATCATCTCCATTTTTTCGCTTGTCCTCCAGCACAATTAGACCTCCTTTACTTTCATTTCCGAAAAGGTAAGCACGTGTTTTCATGACATAACCCGATTCAGTAACAGTCGTTTTATCCTTCTGTCTACAATTTTCAAAGTTTCCTATTGTAAGGATGGGATCAAACATAATAGAGCCAAGAAAATATTCACCCATATCTACTGAAAACCTCTTGGAGAATATTGTTCGAGTTCAAAGAATACTGTATTGACTTTGGCCTCTTTGCCTGCCTTTGTAATGATGAAAATGACAAAAACTTTGAAACCGTCGATAGTGTACGTCACTTCCCACACCGTATCAAAGATGGTATTATCATATGTATACTTCCGACGAGATTTTTTCGTGTCGATGAAACCATAACTTCCCAGTTTTTCATGGTAGCTTTGAAGATAATCATCATCAATACGAATAAAATCTTTTAAAATACTTCCCATGTTGGCGGGGTTATAACTTATAACGGGGTACCTGGAGTACTATAAGATCGGGTGTAGTTTGTGACAATTTGGAGGGGTTATAACTTATAAAGGTATGTGTAGGTTTTAGAGAGGAACATAAATCTGAGAAATTCAAAAGGTGCTACAATGTAAGTTAATTGAAAAGCATACTTGTTAACTATGCCCACCTTGTATATGCTTTTCATGTTTGTGTTTATATATAAGCCAAAGTTATATTAAAATCATAATGGAATCTTTACGTGATTGAAACTCGAACAAATTATTCAGTTAATTTTATATATGAATTTTTCTAATTTTCGTGGACTATATCTTCCGCATCCCACTTTCTATGTTTCCAAGTTTTGATACCTAACGTCTCTTTCCCATTCCAATAATTCTCGATTAAGTTAGCTATTGACTATTCTTTTGTCTGATTCTCACTTTTCTTTTTATCTTTGTATCACCTTTTCTAATAGAAATTCTTCCATCCCACTAATTCATAATGCTTTTCTTGTTTTCTTTTGGTAGTTTCATTTTTTGCCGTGGTGGATGTTGTGAAGTTTGCTGCTCCCTCTACTTTTATTGTGTGTCATTTCAATTGGTGAACACTATGCTAGCTATCTGAGTAATGTTAGCGGCCAACACTCGGTGGAATTTAGCTCCACGTCAATTTTTCTAAAATATAAAATATATAATTAACCGTCTATCTTGATTCTAAAGTCCAACTTGCAAACGCACAAGAAAATGCTACAAAATTGGTTGTGGAACTATTTCCGCAGATAATTGGTTGTGGAACTATTTCCGTAGATAATTTGCCAAATTTTGAAAAAAAAAATTGATAAGAGAGAAACACCATACTCTTACTCAAAACCTTACGGCATTGAGTGTATGGGTATACTTTCTTATATATCCAACGTTTTCTTCATTTCTGATCGACGTAGGACATAATCACTCACACTTGATTACCAGCACAATTTCAACAAAAATTTTAACTTTAAATGACACTCAATAAAAGTGGAGGGAGTAGCAAACTGCACAACATCATATATGGCAAAAAAATAAACCTACCAAAAGAAAACAAGAAAAGCATCAATAATTAGTGGGATGGAATAATTTCTACTATAAAAAGTGATACAGATAAGAAGAAAAGCCGTATGCAATTTAATTGAATAATTTTGCGTTAGAATAACGCTTCTTTGAGTTACACTTTAATGATTCCATTATCAATTTATTATAAATTTTCGATATGAACACAAACATGTAATAACTAAGGGCATAGTCACTCAAACTTGACTTACATACATATGCCAGCTTATTGAGTTCATGCATCACCTCCATATCAGTCCTGCACTTTTTTTTTTTACATGTGCCTCTCAAAAACCAACATATCCTACAACCAATATTCTCCAACCTCATGATCGATCTAGTGGTACTCAATGTTCCCAATTAGTTCCAGCCTTACTAAAGTTGTTGTGAAACTACATATATACCAGCATGGAAAACAATTTTCAAAGTATTAATTGTCTCAACGATAGCGGTTTTCCAAGGTACCGAGAAGAGTTAGGAAGTTATGGTTCCATCGACGTGGAGAAGTCACGTTGGAATACAACATGTACTTCCCATATGATGCAGTGGCGTGCGTGGTACACTATAGATAGTTCAAAATGTATAGTCATTCGTATAAATTCATTTGTAGAAAAAGATACCATAGTAAAGCATGCAAGTTTAGACTTCGTAGTAGAAACATTGGGCAGTATTTTTGTTCGAGTAGGTAAGGACAATGGTTTTCTTGGCTGTCCTAAAGGTGCTCCCATTTATATAGGCTTACGAAAATGTAGGCAAAAGAACAAAACGATTACTGCATCAGGTTATGTAGTAGAAACACATTCTTACCTTTACAAGATGAATGAATGTAAAGGAGGTCTTGTTGTGGTGGAGGAGAAGAGAAAAAGTGGAGATGCTAAAAAGCCTTGTAAGGTAACTGTAGCACACTATTTTACTGCTGGTAGTGGAAATATGTTTAGTCAAAATGAAATAGATATTGGTCTTTCTGTGATTGTAACCATTCAACCATCAAGTAAAGTTGGATTGGATATTACCGTGGAGGGTCCTACTAAACATCATACTGGAGCATTACATTACATGTTTGAAGAAGTAATGGAAACTGGGATTTGGAAGCCTACAATATGTTCTCACTGTGCTAAGATTGAGAGGCTACATAGTGATATGCTCCGGCAAGTAACTAGTGAATATAATGCCAATCTTCAACCACCTAATGGTCGTATACCAAATAAAGTAATCCTTGTTGACAACAGTGGTTTAATTATAGGCGACAACAATGGTAATATTCTGATCCAAGGTAATTTATATATTTTGCATATATGGGATAATTTCCTTGAAACTAGTCAAGCTATAATAAGAATATGCAATATTATGGGTGTAAAAGAAATAGAGATAAAAAAAAGACTGATGTGATATTGATATGTTGTTGATGTAATTGAGAAAGATATAGCCTGTGTTTGTTGAACCGGTGGGAGTGAAAAAAACGCATGTTTGTACTGATGCTACATTTTTTAGCTTTCTTATTTTCACGGCAAAATTGACTACAAACGCGACAATTTAGCTTTTGCCGCAGATCCAAACAATGCAATAGAGTGTTTAATCAATGTAGGGAATGTAGAAGTCTAAATATAAAAGTTGAAAAAATTATATTTTTCAATGATATCTCCTTAAATTATTTTTTTGGACAAAAATAAAACGATATCTATTTATTCATATATTGATAGAGTACATCATTTAATATCGCTAAAAACGTAAATGATGAATCTGTGAACAAACTCATAGTATCAAAGTTAATAGCATACAACGGCGAAATGCTTACAAATGGTAATTTGATAAATTAAAGTGATCGGAATTATATTCATGCATCCGGATTTGCAACTTTGACGCTCAAATCATTGATTAAATAGTCGATGAACCAAATGAACATTGTAACAAGTCTAGAAATCAGATAATATAGTACAAGACGAAAAACAACGCAATGTCCCATCCCTCTTTGACTACGAAATCACGAAGAAAAAAACTTAGATTTATGTAAAAAAAAAAAAACTTATTTTGATTTAAATATAGATAAAAGGATGAATATGGGTGATTTTGGGTCAAAAATTGCAAGCGAGATAAAACTCTTGTCTTGGAATTCGTTTTCGAGGAAAAAGTTGAATTATCTTTGTCTTTATTTAATGACACTCCAACCCTCTAGCTTATATTTGTAGGTAGTTTGAGAGGTTTTTTGTAACACCCTAATTCCCAACGTTGATGTAATAAATAATGCGAATAAATTTAAACAAAAAAAATGTTACACATACTCATCAATCATTCAGTCTAATAATAAATAATACGTCATATCTCAGAATGCGGAAAATACATCAAAAATATTTCATAAATTAAACGAGTATGATTTTCATTTGTCATTGTGGAAAATATCATAATGATTTCAAATACTTAAACTTTTTAAAATTAAACATTCAACGTTTGACCTCAACCCTAGTGTTACAGGTCAATGGACGTGATTATTTGACTACATAAATAATTAGATAATAGCTACAGAAGTATATATCCGTCACCACCTTCTAAACGTCTCGCAAACTATGATCATGCATAACATCTTTCACACATAGGTTAGTAGAACAACTATGATTTATAAATCTTCGAATGTTTCCATGTGTAGTTGTTTTAATAAAACCTTTTCCATCAAGAAAGGTATCTATGAAATATATTGTCTGGTCGCATGCATGAATTGTGAAAACAAGAATAATATATGTTTTAACTTCAAAGGAGGAAATATACCAATCAAGTGAGTAATAGATAGTAATTGCTAATGGAAATATACAAAACTAATGCCCGACCAGTTACTTGTTCGTAAAATGCGATGTAATAAAAAACCTTCAAATTATAACTTTAAAGCTAATTTACATGGTATGCATATCATGTCTCATAAAATTGAAGGAAAAAACATGAGAAGAAGAAAATAAAGGGAACCTGCAACAAATTTATTATTTTTTTTAACTAACCTAGCGGTTAGAGAAATTCACCTTAAAAGTGAATAAATGGAGTGTTCAGAGAACCTGCAACAATTGATGCAGTGAAAATAAGGGCAAAAGCAAAGAAAATTAAAGGAGCTTGCAACAATGAAATATCTTGATGTCGGGACCGGACGAAAGGTCGGTATAACCATTCAACATCCCTTTTCCAACACATCGATCACACACAAATTTGTCATATCACGATTGAAATTGAAAACAACCAACTCATCATATTAGTACAAAATGCAATTTTAACTAAATTTTTAACCACCAATGAAACCTGTGAACTAATTACAAAAAGTTCGAAACAATAAGCGACATCTTGTGCTAGTTTACTCATTAACTATAAAAGTTTTCTTATAATTAGAAGCGAAAATACTACATTCGTTTCACAATGATCTTTTCTTTTTCTTTCCAAAAGAATGTGTTTTCCAATGTAGAAATATTCTTTATTTTTTCGTCAATTATGTCGTCTAATAACATCATGTACACTACTCTCCGAGTATTATATTTCATTTCACAATTTTTATGGTGGAATACAAATAAATAGTTAACAAGGTTAGTTTAATAAAAATATCATGTATTTTAACAACTTCACTACATTTCTTAATTAATTTGTGTAGAAAAACCTTAAAAGGTGCTCGTTTGAAAATGGAGGAAGTAATCACTTTTTTTTTTTTTCGCTAATAGGAGGATGTAATAAATTTATACCGTATAAAATGAGTGGAGTAGTAGAAAATACTATAAAACTTACAACCATTATCAAATTGATACCCATTATGTTTAGTGTTTCAGATGCTTTTATATATTGCATTAAAAGTAGGGTTAAATATGTTTTTGGTCCCTATAAATATACCAACTTTTCATTTTAGTCCCTCTAAAACTTTCCTTCAACTATTAGTCCTCCAAAAAATTTCCATCTTCACTTTTGGTCCCTCTTTTAAAGTAAACTTATATGTAGAATTCATATTTTTGAATAAAATTTTACAGAAAAATTCATAATATTATAAGAATCTCTCCCAAAAATATTTAGAATTTTTTAACAAAACATGAATTTACTATGAATTTTTATATTTTTGATGGTTAAACATTCATATTAAATTTATGGTCTGTTAAAAAATTCTAATTTTTTTTGGGAAATATTTTTAAAATATTCTACACATTTCTGCACAATTTCATTAAAAAAATACTAAAATTAACTTAAAAATAGGGACGAAAAGTAGTGATTGAAAATTTTATAGAGACTAAAAGTTGAAGAAATTTTTTAGAGGGGCTAAAACGAAAAGTTGGTATATTTATAGGGATCAAAAACATATTTAACCCTTAAATGTATTTCACAAAGCGCACATTAGTGCATTACAACTTACAAGCATTGCCCTTAAAAAAAAAAACTTAAAAGCATTTAGGCAAAATTACACTTTTAGTCCCTTAACTTAATTTCAGGTAACAGTTTGGTCATTTACCTTTTTTTCATTTCAATTTGGTCCTTTTTGTCCATTTTCATATGAATTTTTAAGCTTAAAATTCATGATTTTATTTTCTTATGGTCTTTCAGTCTTCAAATATATGATCCTCATCTATGTTTGCATAAGAATATTAGATTTGAAGCTTGAAAATGTATATGAAAATGGATAAAAAGGAGCAAATTGAAATGAAAAAAAGATAAAGGACTAAACTGTTACCTGAAATTAAGTTAAGGGACTAGATGTGTAATTTTGCCAAGCATTTATTTTTTGACAAGATATATAAAGTTGTTATTAAGTTATAGAAAAGTAACTAATGATTATCTTCTAAGAAAAATATTTTTGTATTATACCTTGCCTAAATTTAGAAATATTATCATATATATACTACTACAAAATGTGGAAAATATAGCGCCCTTTTAATAGCGCTTTTAACATTAAAGCGCTATATGTAGAAACACGGAGGTTTTAGATAGCACTTCTTGTAAAAAGCAATATCTCTAATACTAAGTCTATATAGCGCTTTTTTCAGAAAATGCCACCATAGGTACATTAAAAATTAATAAATTTAAGAAAAAATACAGTAATAATCCTTTATGGCGCTAGTTAAAGAAAGTGCTATTTATGGGTCAACATTAAATAGCGCTTTAAAAGCGCTGTCATAAGTTTTAGAAAGATAGTGTTTATAGTTTATAAAAAGCGATGTCTATCAATCAAGTATACTTGGTCTAGTGGTAAAGGGTAAAGTGCATTAACAACTAGTTCTTGGTTCCTAGTTTGATTCCTTGTGAGTCAAATTTTGTTTTTTAATTTTATCACAATCATTTGACAAGATCACTTATTGTTTAAAAACGCTAGTTTTTTTTTATTAAGATTAAAAAAGGGTATTTAATAACAATAAGTGTTTTTTTGTTGGATATCCTTCAAATTAAAATTTGTTTTTTAATTTTAAAAACGCTAGTTTTTTTTATTAAGATTAAAAAAGGGTATTTAATAACAATAAATGCTTTTTTGTTGGATATCCTCCAATAACAATAACTCCTATTTTGTTGGATATCCTTCAAATTTAAAAACAGAATAAACTAATCCTTTTTTTAAGTGTTATTTAATAACAATAAGTGCTAAAATTATTTTTTTTAGTAACTAAATCCCAAATCGTGTCAAAAGTCACAAACGTGATTTCCAAACTAAAAACACAATTCATTCATTCATCAATTTCATAACTGTAAATTAAACCCCAAATCATATTTGTCCTCGTCATCCTTTAATTCATTCATTTAGTCATCCATCCATTGATTCATTAATTCTAGAACCTCTCTTCTTCGATGCGGCCTCTCTTCTATCTGTCGTACGACTTCTCACAGCCGTTGTTATCCGGTTTACTCTTTCTTCATTCTTGGTACCATCTTTATTCTTTCCTTACTTTTTTTCTCTATCAATTCAATTTAATTGAATTACCATTCAATTTTGCATATTTGATGTTTTAGTGTTTTTAAGGTTCAAACTCTGTTAACACAAATTTTTTGAAGCAAACAA
>Ga0228710_1012948_pt1 | contig 10129 bp, 7 predicted proteins | sample MedpolnodulmetaG_FD_177995 | JGI IMG/M metagenome (GOLD analysis project Ga0228710, IMG submission 177995) | Root nodule microbial communities from Medicago polymorpha collected in Santa Monica, California, United States - pink nodules | ecosystem: Host-associated > Plants > Roots > Nodule... | reverse complement strand
TAATTTAATATTTTAAAATTAATTAAAATTAAAAATTATTTTTTTTTTTGAAAAAAAAAAAAAGAAACTAAAAGTTCTTATTATTTTTACTTTTACAATAAGAAACAGCTTTCATTTTCATTCTCTTTCTGTGTTCTCTCTGCATTCATATTTATTCATGTGACTGCAACAACAAAGTTTTTTCACAAACCTTCCCACAAAATTCCATTTTTCACCAAGCTTTCAAATTCCTTCAAAACAAACCCACAAAAAAAAAACCATTTTTTTTTTCATTCTTCAAAAAAATCTCAAACTTTTTGCCTCCATTTTCGTAGCAAAATCAAAGCAAAAAGAGAACAAATATGAAGAAAGTGAAGCTTGAAGTGTTCACACTCCCAAACAGACTCACACTGATTCAAATTTTCATGATGATGATGCTTCTTTACATGCTTTTCATGAGCTTTGAAATTCCCTTAGCTTTCAAAGCAGGGTTAGGTTCAGAAACTGTAGCTAATATTGGGGTTTTCACCACCGACGCAATGCCACTTTTGGAAGAACAAAATCACAAACAAAAACGACCCTTTGGGTTATTATTACAGAAAGTTTCAACCTTGAGCTTTAACAATAGCTTTGAAGGTGTATCAGAGCTTCACAAGGTAGCAAAACATGCTTACAGTTCTGGTAAAAAGTTATGGGAAGAAGTTGAAAGTGGTAAAGTTAAGAGTTTTTCGGGTTTTAAAAAAGCCGAAAATGGTTCGGATTCGGATACTTGTTTGAGTTCAGTTTCAGTTTCTGGGTTTGAGTTTAGGGAGAAGTTGAAAGGGGTTATGGTTTTGAATTGTGGGTTGACACTTTGGTCTCATGTGACTGTTGTGGGGACACCACGTTTTGCACATGGTGAGAGTGATCCAAAGATTGGTGGTGTGAGAAATGGTGACGAAAAGGTTATGGTTTCACAGTTTATGTTGGAGTTGCAGGGTTTGAAAGCTGTTGATAATGAGGAGCCACCAAAGATATTGCATTTTAATCCTAGGCTTAAAGGGGATTGGAGTGGGAAGCCTGTTATTGAACAGAATACTTGTTATAGGATGCAATGGGGGACTGGTCTTAGGTGTGAGGGATGGAAGTCTCGCGCGGACGAGGAAACTGGTAATGTAAAACTGTCCTTTTTGTATGCATGTACGATCATGTGTTTTTGTTTGGTTTTTTGAATTGAATTTAGGATAAGGGGTTTTTCTAGGTATTGTTTGCAAAGATTTTGTGTTGTTTGATTAATGGGGTAGCCGGATAGGGAGTTAATTTTGTTTGAATTTGCAGTTTTCAATTTTAATCTATGAAGCACAAACAAGACACTGGTAATAATTTGAGGAAATAGAATAATTGAATGCAACCACATACATTGGTGTTAGACACTAGACACGCCTTCAATCTGAAGGTTTGGTGCTATATAGATTGTTTGATTAATGTGTGTAGATTGTTTGTTTTGGACTTTGGAGTTTTCTATTGTAATGTAATCTACGAATCACTGACACAGACATTGACGTGTTGACACTGATAATTTGAGAAAAAGATATAACTGAATGTAACTACATGTATCGGTGTTCTGTCAGACATTGAGACGTGTCGGACACTAGACATCCCTTCAATCTAAAGTGTCAGTGATACATAGCACCATAGATTGTAATGGCATTGGGGAGTGGGAATTCTTTTTACAATCTGCAATTGATAACACTGGTTTGTGTTTGTGTTTGGTTTTTCAATTGAATTTTGGAAAAAGGGGTTGTTTTTTATATTGTTTGTAGAGATTTTGTGTTGCTTGATTAATGAGGGTAGGGAGATTATTTTGGAGTTTTTAATTGTAATGACATTAGGGAATGATGGTTCTCTTTGCAATATGTAGTGAGTGTGATTTCTTTAGTTCTATGAACGAACATGATTTGTGTTTTCTACAATTAACATTGTGGTTTGTTTGCGTTTTGAGTTGGGAAAAAGAAAAAGGGTATAGTTTGATCAAACTTTTTTTACAATATTAAACAGTTTTGTTTCAAAATCTTCAAAGTGGATTGACTATCATGTGTCTTAATGAAGACAAGATTACTATATAGTATATACAATCATTAATTATAAAATTGTTGCGGCTCCCATTGTAAAAGAGATTGGAGAATTATCTTAGGTGGTTTGGGGATGTGTGGAAAACGCTTACCCCTATGGAGGCTTGGATAGCTGTTGGTCAAATGAAGAATAGTCCAATAGCTAGAGATAGACATTGACTTAGACGGAAGAATAATCCAATAGCTAGAGATTGGCATTGACTAAGACAGGAGAATAGTTCAATAGCTAGAGATAGACATTGACTTAGACAAAGACTAAAGAAAATTTGACATGTCAAACAATTAAGAGGGGTTTTAGCGGTAAATGGTCTATCTTTGGACCTGATATGTGATTGGGATTTAAGATATCAACCAATCCATGTAGCCGACTCTGATAAGCAATTTATGGCACCGATTGATACATGTAGACGACTTCATCTAGTGAGAAAACATCTCGGTGGTTGTTATTGTTGACTGTCATCAATTCTATCTCAAAATTTCAAGTTTTGGAAAGACAGAAGTCATTGGATGACTGTATAAACACCAGTTTTTGCTGACTGAGGATTAAATTTGTTTGATATTGTTCTTTTCACTCTCTTTTTTGAATGAGTACATTTTGTATGCATGTTTGGTTTATTTTTTTTACTTGTGTCTTGTTAGAAGGGACATTAATTGTCTTTGCTGATTTTTGTGATGGTATTATGAAGTTGATGGACAGGTGAAATGTGAGAAATGGATTCATGATGATGATAATCGATCGGAAGAGTGGAAGGCGACGTGGTGGTTGAACAGACTGATGGGGCGAAAAAAGGTCGTGCCTGTTGAATGGCCATATCCTTTTGCCGAGGGGAAATTATTTGTTCTCACCATAAGTGCTGGCTTGGAAGGCTACCATATTACTGTAGATGGGAGGCATGTGACTTCCTTTCCGTATCGCACAGTAAGTATGCTAATCATGTCATAGAGAAAATATTTTTTGACCTCAAAAAGTTGATGTTAAAAAGGTGTCATTTGGTTTTTGTATATACTTTTGAAATACGTGTAAGTTGTAAAAGATAAAAGGCAAGAAAGAGATGAATACATATGATATCTGTATTTTGATGTTAAAAAAAACACATCTGTATCTGTTATCTCCCGCCGGATGATTACAAAAATGTCATTCTTTAGTGTTGATGTTATGTTCACATTTTGCAGGGCTTTGCTCTTGAGGATGCTACTGGACTATCGATAAATGGAGACGTCGATGTGCACTCTATATATGCTGCTTCCTTACCTACATCACATCCTAGCTTTGCTCCTCAGATGCATCTTGAACTGCTTCCTCGGTGGAAGGCACCACCTATTCTCGACATGAACGTCGAGCTTTTCATTGGTATCCTTTCCGCTGGCAACCATTTTGCTGAACGGATGGCAGTGAGGAAGTCATGGATGCAGCATAAGCTAATCAAATCCTCACATGTTGTGGCTCGGTTTTTCGTGGCCTTGGTAAGAGAGGCTGCATCTTATATGTACCCTAAATAATGATAAAAAAAATCCATGAATAGTTTACACAATGTTTTGATCTTACGATTTTTCCATTTCTCATATGATAGCATGGAAGGAAGGATATAAATGTGGAGATAAAGAAAGAAGCTGAGTATTTCGGCGATATTATTATAGTACCATACATGGATCATTATGACCTTGTTGTTTTGAAGACCGTAGCCATATGTGAATACGGGGTAAGTGATCGGAGAGGAAAACGTGTTGCTTATTTGTATGTTGTATACATTGTTAAGTTGATTTATTATTGGTTGTTGAACACGATTTTTTGCAGATACGCTCAGTGGCTGCTAAGTATATCATGAAGTGTGATGATGACACATTTGTTAGAGTGGATTCTGTCATAAGCGAAGCGAGAGAAGTTCAAACTGGAAAAAGCCTTTATATGGGAAATATGAATTACCACCACAAGCCTCTTCGTGATGGGAAATGGGCTGTAACTTACGAGGTATAAGTTTTCTTTTGGTTTTTCTGTGTTCTGTAGTGGTTATTTTATTTTTCTGTTTATACCTATGTTTCATATTATAGGTAGGTAGCTGGCTTTTGGCCCACATTTTGCGTAATCTGAGTTTAAAATAGTTACTTTTATTAGTTCTTTCTTCAATTCAATGAGCTCTACCAGGTTTTGAAAATTCTATGCATTGATATTTATGACATTCACTGTCTTCGACTTTTGTTTTGTTTTGTGGCTTTGGATCGTCATCTCTGAAAACATTGTTGAATGTGTTCTCATTTTATTTTATTTTGCGTAATTTTCAGGAATGGGTAGAGGAAGAGTATCCTCCCTATGCTAATGGTCCAGGCTACATTGTCTCATCTGACATTGCTCGGTTCATTGTATCCGAATTTGAACAGCAAAGACTGAAGGTACGTCCGCAAATCATCTTTTCTAGTCCCCCATTCAGAGCTCGTTTGTAACAAATTCTTTTTTAAAAAACACTTCTTTTAAAACGACCATGTTTGAAGTATTTCATTCGTTTGTTACAGTAATTTTAAAAAGATGAATCTGAAATTTTTAGAAAACCTTCTTAAAATTTGAAATTTTTTTTTGTTTTTTTTTTTAAAATTTTTTTTTTTTTTTTTTTTAAGATGATCTTCACTATTGTAAACAAACACAAAATAGCTTCAGCTTTTCTTAAAATTCTCTAAAGGATAATGTTTAAGTTATTGACCATCGAAATCACTTTTTTAATCCGTAAGAAACTAGCCCTCAGTCTGCTAATCTCTACTCCTCAATGTACTTTGTTTTATGTTACATTACATGGATGTACGTGAATGTGTTAATAACATCTTAAACTTTGTGCATATGTTTGCGTTTCGATACATGTAAATCTTGCAGCTGTTAACCAACCAAGTTTGACATGATGCAGTTATTTAAAATGGAAGATGTGAGCATGGGAATGTGGGTAGAACAATTCAACAGTACAAGAGAAGTAGAGTATGTGCACAGCTTTAAGTTCTGCCAATTCGGGTGCATCGAAGATTACTACACAGCACATTACCAATCGCCAAGACAAATGACTTGCATGTGGGATAAATTGCAACATCAAGGTAAACCACTTTGTTGCAACATGAGATGACAAATATAGAGAAGCACAGCTAGGAAAAGTTACATTGTCATGATAATCTTTATTTATATAAATGCGCCCTCTTTGGAGGCGGTTTTGGCTCAAAGTGTCGTTGTTTTCACCCTTGTTTGATCCATCCTCTCACCAAAAAGAACAGATTATATAGCCTAGGCATGTTAATGTTATAATATATATCGAGAGAGAGCGAGAGTTGGGTACTACAGCGATCGTCGAAGGAACAAACCAATGGTTTGTAAATTTGTAGTGTAGACTGTAGAGTAAGTCGTGGTATAAGCGGAATAAAATTATTTCATTTTTCTTGGACTTTATTTTCGTATGATCTTTCATATATTTTAAGTTGCTGCTGGATGAAGAGGCAAGTCTTGTTATGCCAAATTTTGAGTCCAGAAGGTTATGATGTGCTACAAGATAAACTGTAGTTACACAGTTCATATGAATATATCACATTCACAATTGCTAAAATAATTTTCTCCCTCAGTCTCCGATTAATTGTCGCATTTGGATTGCGGACGGTTCTTAAGAAAATTATTAGTTAAGTTGATTTTAATGGTGAAATTAATATTATTTTTACTAAAACACTCTTAAGTAGAGTGAACCTCAATAAATAAGGGTATATTAGTGGAAAAAAAATTAATAAATGTTGTATTGATATTTAAAGTGACAATAGAGAAAAAGAAAAAAAAAACGACAATTATTATGAGACGAACGAAGTAACTTGTAGGCACCGTAAAATATTTAATATAGATTTTTTTTAAGGGAATGTTTACTATAGATGTTCAATTAGTTTTTACCATTTAGATATTTATGTAAGTATTTTTTGAAGCAATAGAATGATATGTTTTAAATGGTGAGATCTAAACCAACGCTTATGTTAGACGATTATATTATTTTTATTTTTTTTAAGGAATGTTAGACGATTATATTATTGGCGTGTACTATAAATTAAATTTCTGAAACTTAGTGTGAAAGAAAGTCATACTCGGTGGAAGTTTTTGGAATAATTAAATCAAACGATTTGTATAATATTTTTTCAAGAGAATATTTGATGTCGACTATATTTATTCAAAAAGAAAAAAATTGATGTCGACTATGTTTGGTTTTATTTGGAAAAATATTCACGTGCCGTAACACTCACGTGTATGCTAAACTGTGCAAAGGCAAGATATGATATTCATTCCGATCACATTTATAAACAACTATTTCTTTTTTAAGTTCATTAAAAAAATTATGTATAGTCATTGTGCGCACTGCGCATAGTTCAGTTGGCTTTATCTAACAATTGGTGAATGAAACTTTCTTTATTTTTGAATAATCTATTATTTCTTTTATTCCACAAAACTCATGCGCAAGACAGCTAAATAACCTGCATAAAAGATCGACGAGCTCGCAACCCACTTGAAGAATAAACAAACTAAAGAAAGTGATCCTGGATATGATACGGATCAATCAAAGAGACTCCAATCCATGACCGCATTAAATTCCAGAGGGAGACAAAAATAGTGTAAGATAGGAACAAATGCTGTTCTTTAAAGATTTTACAAATGTAAAAGCAGTCCTCCAAAATCGTCTCTTCTGAAAAATCCATCGCAAATGCCCTTACATTTTTTGTTGGTTAAATGTTTTTGTTCATTGAATGAATAGACACGAACTAATCGTATGTTCCTATGTTTGCACAACTTGGGTTTGTGGGTTTATTTTGATGAATGAAATGTTTTATTTTTTTTGGTTAGAGTATCGAACCTAGACCACTAATGTTGAAGGGTAGATTTTTAATCGGGTGATTTTAGGATAATCGGCAAATGAAAACGTTCTTTGTCTATTTTTTTTTAACTAGCCAAAATGAAATATATTAACACTGAAAAATCATTCTCCCCAACACAAGACGTACCATAGAAGAACTCAAATGTTTAAAAACAATAGCAAGCCGAAATAAAGGAAGTCGACAAAAATCACAAAAGGAAAAAATTAACATATGCGCAAAGAAACAAAAGAACAAAGCAACCAACTATGATAACCAAAAGTAATGTTAGCATATTTTGCCTTCAACCATAAAAAAGAAAGCAACTTTAATTTTATCCAGAAGCTGATGAGTTGAGGATGTCTTATTGGTTAAAATCCTGTTATTCCGTTTATTTCAAATTACCCAAGCACAAGAGAGCCAAATTAAACCCATTATAGACTGTCGAGCTTTTGAAGCACCTGCTGAGTGACCAAACTGAAGAAAATGATTTGTAATACCAAAAGGATCTGCGGAATAAATACCAAACCAATTATGCATAAGATGCCAAAGTGAACTAAAAACATTACAGGCAAAACACAAATAATTTGCAGAATTGATGTTGCCACAACCACTAATACAAAGCTGAGAATCATGAGTGATTATACCTCATCTAAATAAATTATCTTTGGTGGGCAGTCTGTTACGAAGAAAGCACCAAGAAAATAATGATACTTTCAAGGGGACATCTTTATGCCAAATGGAATCGGGAACAAGAGTAAAATGATGTAGTTCATGACTAGTAAGAAATTGATACGCACCACACACTGAGTAGCTTGCACCCGAGTTTAACTGCCAAAACCACTTGTCCTCGTCATTAACCTGCAAAATCACATTATGAAGTATTTCCCTACACTCCCCTACCAGATACTCCTCCCACGCCAACAACCGAAGACGCCACTTCCAAGTCTCACCTCCCTTCCCATAACCTAAATGAAACATATCTACCATGGTCGTCCATCGATTTTTACTCAAATCAAACAACCTCTTAAATAAATTAAAATCCCCTAACCAAAAATATGTCCCAAAAAATGTATCTACACCATTACCCACCTTCCACCATAAATCCCATTACGAATACACACTAAATCCTTCCACCAAGCAGACTCATCCCTACCACCCTCATTCATACCCCTACACTATAACACTCTGAAAAAACCCTATACCACAAACCCCCTTTATCCACCATCAACCTCTAACACCGTTTGCTTAAAAGATCAATATTAATCTCTCTTATTTGCTTAACTCTTAAGCCTCCAAACTCCTTTATCAAACAAAGAGACTCCCAGTCAACCCAAGAAATTTTCCTAAGATCCTCACCACGCCCCAAAAATGATTATTTAAAATAGATTCAATAGAGAGAGTGATACTTGAAGGAGCATTCAAGAAGAAAATAGCATATACAAAAGAGATGACATGACCAACTTAAGGAGAACGAACCGAGCACCCAAATGTTTCCTTTTAAAATCTGGTAGTCAAGCCTTAGTTCGATTAAGCAACGGATCCCAAAAAATCAGATGTCTCACATCACCACCAATACAGAGATCCAGATACACAAAAGGTAGGCACCTAATTTTACAAGTCACAACTAAGGCTGCCCCATTCAACCAATATTCATTAACATTAGCACCAACCAACAAGCTTTTATAAAAATTAACTTTCAAGCCCGACATAACTTCAAAAAGGATAAAAACAACACACATCACTCTAACATTATCCCAATTTTTCTCTCCAAAATTAGTGTATCATCAACAAATTGAAGATGGAAGATAGCAATAAGCTCATTCCTACCAGCCTGGTACCCAGAAAAAGTATTATTCTCAACCAAAGGAGTTATCATAACATGAAAACCCTAAGATGCTAACAAAAGTAAAAAGAAAAAAAGAAGTAGAAAGGGGTTTCCTTGTCTCAACCCCCTATCCAACGTAAATCCATCGATAAGACTACCATTTAGCAACACAGAAGATGTTGTCTTACCTATACATTCCTTCATCACATTCCGACAAAGATTCAGAAACATCATTTTACCCATAACCACATCCAAATAACCCAATCTACATAATCATATGCATTTTCAAAATTCACTTTAAAAAGAAGTAACTCCTTTTTAGTTTACGGGTCTCATCAGCCACCTCATTGACAATAAGAATCCCAACCAGAATTTGCCTACCCTTCACAAAAGCAGACTGCGAATCCGAAATCAGACTCCCAAAACCCTCCGCAATCTATTTGCTAATTATATTGTTAACGCCTTATACATGCTTTTCACTAAAGAAATAGATCGGAAGTTTATGTAAACACGACATGTGATTCATGATAGACCAAGTTTAAATATTATGTGGAACGTTAGATTTGCACGTGTAGCTTATCATACGATGTACCTACAATATTATATGATTTCACTTTCTCATAAATTAAAAAAGATCAATGATTTAAAATACTAATTGCAAAATATATTTTTATATCATTTTATATTATTCATCAGCTAATTTAACTACTGGTACTTTATATCACTAGTTTATCATCAACTATAAATTAATTCGCTTCCAATTGCTTTTACATTGTTTGGTTACACGTTTGAGTCACTTTTCTCGTGTCCCAATACCATGCTATCGTGATAATTGTGAAGTTTGAAATTGTGGAGTTGGATAAAAGCACGGTGGGAGGCAAATTCAAGTGGTAACAAACATACCATTCATCCTTTATTTTTACCCAACAAAATTTAATTCTCCCATTTCTTTATTTGAATCTGATTGTCTGTTCAAAACATTTTGTACTGCGAATTACGACTTCAATTGTGGGGGCCATGTTTTAAATTTAGAGATACGTATTAAAGTACATTTTACCCTTAATTTACAGCATCTGCTTATATAGGAAAAACACCCTTTTACATTTTTGATGCATTGAAAGCGATATATAAAGTTGGACAACATGCAGGTTTGCAACAAATTTCATATAATTCTGCCGTGCCTATATTTTCCAAAGGAATTTGTATTTAGTTCCTTAATAGCAAATACAAATATAACAAAAAAAAAAAGCGTGAAAGAGTTCGACTGTGAGACTAGGTTATCTTTACCTCACGATCGAACTCCAAACTAATATTGTCCTTTCTCTTGAAAATCAAAGGGTTAAAGCAAAAAAAAAAAAGTGAA
>Ga0228710_1012947_pt1 | contig 10130 bp, 4 predicted proteins | sample MedpolnodulmetaG_FD_177995 | JGI IMG/M metagenome (GOLD analysis project Ga0228710, IMG submission 177995) | Root nodule microbial communities from Medicago polymorpha collected in Santa Monica, California, United States - pink nodules | ecosystem: Host-associated > Plants > Roots > Nodule... | reverse complement strand
AAGAGATAAGAAAGAAAAAATAATTATGTGTGAGTGGTCCATCGTAAGATCTGCTATAACTTATTAATCTGATGACTGCCAATGGTGGTTCACGGTGAGGGACTTATTAATCTGCTATCTCATTTTAGTTTGTTCAAAAAAAAAGTGTGTCCTATTAGTTATTTTAATTTTAAATATTATACATTAATTACTAATTCTATCTGAAATAAATGAATGAATCAAATGAGATTTTTTTTGGAGAGAAAATTAAATAATTCTATATTAACTTTTTTTTAATTAGTGTCACATGACACTAGTTAGTATTTTCTTTTAAATATTAAAGATTGGTAGTTTTGAAGTTATAGCTCAATTGATAAAAATGGTAAAATTATTAGTTTGTACGTTGTGATAAAGTTAGAACTCCTCACCTTGCATGTATGAGTTCTTAAGTGGTTATGGTAATTTTGTCTATTAAGAAAAAGTGTATTATAATTTTAGAGCGATGCTAAATGGCACAAGGTCCTCAATGCACAAAGCCGCACGATCTGTTAAACTACGTACAATTTACTTTATTATTAGACTTATTGGCTAACTTATTGGTGTTTTTGTGTTCTTATATATAACATATAGTAAAAAAAAATTAATGTTAACAAAGAGATATCATACACATCTAATAATATCCACCTTTCCACATGTCAATGGTAAGGTGATGCAAAAACATGCATGATTTGGAAAACACGCAACATAGAAACGTGTTTTTACACTTTAGAGACATATTTGGCCACCTTGACTCAAATTAAAATTAAGATAAACATCAAACAATAATTATATAGTGATTCGTGCATATTTGACGACATAATTTGTCGTGCATTGTAGCATTTTCCATAATTTTACTTTAAGGGAAATAATGACCTATTGCCAAATGTTTTTCTAGTAGTAAATACTATAAATTGACTATTTCTAATAATTTTAAATTAACTTCTTTCGAAAAAGTGAAAATATTCAATTTGAAATAAGTTTTTGTTAAAAAAACGATTTTACATTTATTACTCTATTAAAACAAATTCATTAATTTTAGGTTTGGCTATTAGTGCTCGAAATATATGTATGGAAAGGAATGACAACCTGAGAGAAAATATCATTAACATTATGTCCAATCAAATCAAATAAATAATTATGATTATTGATATCTCAATAATTGTTTTTAGAGAAAGCAACTTCTTAAACTCTATAAGAATTGCTATAGTGGTAAAAAAAAAACAAGTCTTAAATTTATAGGTTGAGATCGAAATTCCACCCAACCTTGCTTGGTCTACACTCTGCACCGTAAATAATATATGATAGAGCAATGATATTTGAACAACCATTTGTTAACAACTTTTATGACAACCTCGTTTTTCTCTCTTTTCATTGGTCAAAAACAATGGAGAGAAGAAAAGGAAGAGAGATAGTAAGAATATAATGTGAGTATGAGAGAGAAAGTTGTCTAAAAGTTGTTAAAAAGTGGTTGTACAAATATTATTTCTCTATATGATATGATTATATTTTTTGTGTGCGAACTCGATATTTATAAATGTAACTACAGAGACTAATTTTGAGTTGGATAAATGATTTGTTTGAATTGACTTATTTTTGAGTTTATTAAAAATAGCTTATAAAAATAAATAAACTTTGTATATTCGTAAGTTCTTTTAATTCATTCATAAGTTCTTACTAACGAAAGTTATATCTTCATAAGCTGTTTTTTCATAAACCATTATAACAAGCTTACGAAACACACATAAAACTCATTTATTTGCATAAACTGTTTTGCATAAGCTCAAAAATGAGCCAGTCCAAATGTACCTAAAATCGCAATATGTAGAAAAACTCTTCCTCATAATTAAGTCACCGTAATACATGGTAAGTGTCTTACAATATTAATTTTTTAACAGGATTCAATATTAATGTTATAAACACATTTTGGTTGTATTTATACACTATTTTTCCGAGACATAAAATAATATAAATTTTCATGAAATCATGTTTACTATATTTAATATTTTTGTTTTTATAAGGTTATCAAATATATTCCAATTTCTAATTCACTACAACTATATTTATTTCTTGTCAGGTCATTTCTTTAAACTTGATTAAATTTTCAACCAAGCAATTGAGTTCTAGTGGTTTATGAGCTCTATTATGGACGGATTATTCAGGAGAACCGGAGTTTGATTCTCAAATAGAACAATTATTAACTAAACTTTACTTACGTCTCAGCCGAACTCCGAATTACCAAGTTTCCTTTTTGGTACAATCAGTTATTATTGTTTTTTGGTTTAATTTGTTCTTCTTTGTTTTAAGTGTATTTTATGAAGTGTCCTTGTGAGTTTAACTCACTTGATGGCGACAATATAATATATGCAAGGTCGTCCGGCACCAAAAAAAGGAATTTTATTAAGTACATTTCATATAAGTAATATTCATGGAGATTTTTTTTCTTCTCATTGGTTAAAAATACTGTTAGTTTTAAAAAAAATAAAATAAAATTTGTGACCACCTCATAGCTTCAAGTTGTGTGTGTCATGCAAAGCTGATCACGCACAACACATCCATGGGGAGCAAAAGAAATCTCGGAGAATCAGAAAAAGTTCCAACACAATTAGCTTAAAGCAAGTGATTAGCATATTTAATTATGAAAACTGCAGTGCAGTAATTGTATTTTGAATTATAGGAGAGAGAAACAAACAAACAGAAAACACTATCTAATCATTACTCTAATAGTCTTATTATATATAGCAGCTAGTAAAATAATCCTCCAGGCAAACCATGTCCAAACTGCAACAATATTGCAAACTTAGGGTTTCTGTCCTGCTTCTAGGGTTTCAAATACCACAAACGTTGCTGTTGCTCTATCCCCATCGATGACCTCTTTTTTCCTATTTTCATTTATCAAGACTTTCAATTTCCCAATATACTGATCTTTAATTAGTTATCTAATCCTTTTCTGCTTCTCCCACCGGATGCTATCCAATAATTCAAATGTAATTTTATCTTACAGTTATATATATATATATATATATATATATACAAGTTGCTAATTAATTAGTTAGTTTAGATTCTACTAAAAGAATTGAAGCTATATAATTGATAAATCAAAATACATAAAAAAAACATTTAATTATAGGCATCAATATTATATATATGACAAACTTAAAACCATCCATATCTTAATAATTTTTTTCTTATAAAAAAACAAAAAAGCTTACCATCAATATATAGGGTGATATATATCTCAATTATAAGAATCTTGTTGCTTGACACAAGCACCTTGATCTGCTTGAGTAGTCCCCTTAATTTGGTAACTTTTCTTCTTCTTTTTCTTCTTCTTATATGGGATCCCTCTTGCCTTTTGTTGACTATCCTTCACCTCACGAAGGTAAACCCGAATAGCTCCTCCGGCAAAGGGGTTAGTCTCCGATGATCCACCGTTCTCTTCGTAGGCAGCTCGAAGGCGTCCGATGAGTGCATCAAGACTTCCCCAAGCTTGCTTGAGAGGACAAGCACAAGGTGCAGGTGGGGTAGGTTGTCCAAAGAAGATGCAACCTTGAAAGTGAACCTTAGTCTTTCCAAATTGATCAAGGTAACGAAGAAAATCAAGAACGTGGTTGAAGTTACAGTGTGATAGTGGAACAAGTGGATTTTGAGTCTTGAGATATTGATTAAAGGTGTTCCAATCTCTACGTTTTTGAGATTCATACCTGCTTAGTGGTTGTTGTTGCTGATGATCATGGTGATTGGATTTGGAAGAAGATGCGTGGTGAGAAGAATTTTCGATTTGGGAAGAGGAAGAAGACATGTTTTGTGCTTGACAGGGTAAGATGAAGTGAAAGAATGAATGTATTGGTGTTGGTGCAGTGGAGAAACAAAGATGAAAATCACGACTTGTGGTCTTTTGAAAGGACCTAACGTGGGGCCTATGTCTAAGTGCTTTTCTTCTATCGTATCTTTATTTCTATTTATTTTTTTAGAAATTAAAATTGACGAATTTTTATGGATTAAACATGATTTATTAAATTTACATAATTTATGTGAAAAGAGAAATCGTTTATGAACTAAATTCCTTAAACAAAAAAGTTTATAAACTAAATTGATAGTTTAATTTATAAAAGAAAATTTAATATCTATCTTGGGTGCCTCTTCATAAAAAAATATATCTATCTTGGGTTTAGGGTAAGAAAAATGTTTGTGAAGGTCTTCCTTCAAAAATATATATCTTGTAAGGTTTGGGATGATTTTTTATCAATTAAATTAGCCTACATTAGCGGATTTGTATTTCTACCTTTTACTTGAATATATTACTATGCATGTATTAGCGTATATTATTAAATTTTTTGGCAAAATTACACTCTTAACTAGATTTCATATAACAACAATTTTGCTATTTTTTCACGTTATTTTTTTCGTTATATAGAGAGATCTTCAAATATAAAATTCATATGGCGATCTTAGATTTGAATCTTAAAAATTAATATGAAAATTGACTTAGGTTTCACAATATATGACGATCTTAAATGAATAATTCTTTTTATAAGTTCCTTTCAAATTCTTAAACGCATTAACCGTTTTTCAACAAAAATATTTATAATTATTTTGTATATTTTTTTTTATAAATAAAACGATATCCATTCATTCAAATGATAGAGTGCATCCTAGTGTCGTACTACATCGCTAAAAATGTAAAGAAATATAAATCTACGAACAAACTCATAACATTTAAGTTTATAGTATACAACAACAAAATGCCTACAAATAATATGATAAAATTAAAGTAACTGTGATATTCATGTCTCCGAATATTCAACGTTAACACTCAAATCATTGATTGAATAATTGATCTTTCCATATAAATCAAATGAACACAGCATAACAAACAATAAATCAAACAATACCGCACAAAACGACGAATAATATAATGCACTCAGACGAAGAAAAAATCTAGAATCAGAAACCACCTATTTAGATTGAAATAGAGAAAGAAAAAAAATGATGAAAATGAAAGATTTTGGGTCAAAAATTAACCTAAACCCACATCCTTCAATGAAGAAAATGAAAGAGAGAACTTAGATAACAAATGGTTGGCTTATTGATTTAATAGTGAAATTTTTTTTGCAATCATTGATCCAATTATTTTGTGTATTTTGTATACATCAACTCAAATACTACACTAAGAAGATAATTTAACTCTCTTTTATTTCCTTACAAAAGAGGGCCAAAGCTCAATTTAACTCTCTATTTAGTAGGTAAACTTGAAGAAATAATATCAATAACTAACAAAATTAATACTGCTGTAAATTTTCTTAAAAATTCATAAAATGTTACCATTTATCGTATCGTAAGAAACATATACGTGTACAATCATTTCTTTCCTCTTCTTTTGAAATGAAAACAATAGAGAGGAAGATAAAAAGAAAGTAAAAACACAATGTGAGTATGAAGGATAGAGTTGTCTTAATAGTTGCCACAATTGTACGAATATTATTTCTCTTTAAGTAAATTTTAATAAAATATTGTTTTTAATCTTTACTTCTTACTTATGAAATTCTTTTTTTTACTAAAAGTGGTAAAAACTCACCTTTGAATAATTACTGAGAGGTTAATTTTAGATACAGCATGTACTACTGTATTTTGAATGTTTTATTTTATTTTTTGACAGAATTTAGAATGAATTTCTTTGGTTTTTATAATCTAATTTTTTTTAGGGAACTTTTTGTGTCTTATAAATAATATAGGAACAAAGAGAGCAATATGATAGGACGAAGAATAATAAAAATGCAATCACACCAATCATCATTTTTCTCAATAGGCATTATTGTGAATTTGTGATCACTTGGTAATAGTTTACCTAGGACCCTTTCCTTGATTTTGTCTAATCATGTGGGAACCAATTCATTCATTACTTGGCAACTTGATGCTTACATATATAGTCCAAGAATATATTATATGATCACCATATCTATCAATGACCCGCTCCATTCTAAATCTTTAGTAATTTTAATACGATTAATTCATAAACACCGATAGTGTAAAAAACATTACACTGGCGGACAATAAACATAAGCCTTCAATCTTAATATATTAAAGAGTGAGGTTTGTCTACTATGGTGGATCCAACTCAAAAATTGATTTTTTTTTAAGAAACTCAAAAATTGATATTACCGTATTTAGTAAATTTTAGTAAAATATTGTTTTTGCTCCCGAATTTTTAGTATTAAAAAAATGTTTTTTATTAAACATGGTAAAAGTTATTCTTTTGAAAAGTCCATATTAGAAGCAACATACAAGTTCGATATGGAATGAAGGGAGTTTTTATAAGCCACTTTTTCATTTTTATTTATATTTTTTGAAAATTGATAGTATATTTATTATGTCTATTCTGTTTATCGATATTTTTTAAATACTCTTTTTTGCGTGGATTGCAATTACTTGTAGGAATTTATTGGCGGTGGAATACTTCACTCATAGAGGCATATTTTTTAAGAACTTTTTTTCTGCTTGATTATTGATGGATTCTCTGTCTTTTCTAAGGCTCTTTGGAAAGTTTACTCGAATGAGTATAAAATGCATGAAGTAGCAGAGATACCTTGGACCCCTGTTTAGAAGTTTTCAGCTCTAAAAATGTCAGGTTTGAGTTGTCCATGTATGAATTGACAAATGGATATCATCATGCTGGACCCCAACATTCAAGCAGTAACCTTTTAATAAAAAGTGACCTATATATTACGATTCGCTTGTATCGTTGAAGCCTTAGGTTAAACTGGCCCTCAAAAGAATTTAAAGTCGGATACCATTTTAAGAGTTTTTTTTTTTTTCCACACGTCAAAGACATTCCAACATCTTAATACACATATTTAGGTCACGAATTTGCGTCACCAAACTCAGATTAACAGTTATTTCTTTTATAAAAAAATAAAAAAAATTGCCCCCTCTATCCTACAATAAATAATCCATTTTGTAAAAAAATATTATTTTAAAGTAGTGATTCATTTCATTGATTTTTTTCTTCCAATAACTTATATTAACAATCATTTTGATAAGAAGAGAGTATATATGTGGTGTCTATGTCTCTCTCATTAAGTACTATATGATGTTATGGGTTTCTTTTTCATGTTTACGATTTAATTTTAAACTTAAATAAGTTTTTTTTTTAAAGGAGGTAAAATAAGTCTTTTTTTTACAAAGAAGGTTAAATAAAGTTTTTGATCACTATGAATATTTTATTTTTCATTTTTAATCACACTAAAAAAATTCTTCAAACAAAGGTCACTGGTTGTTATCCATTGGCATATTTAATGACCAGTGTGTTAAAGTAAGTTAAACGTGACACTATAAATGGCCTAAAAATGAAAGATGATACACTTATAAAGATCACACCGCATATGGGTATGACTATAGGCAGCACAGTCATGATCCTTGAAATATCACCAAGCTGAAGAGCTAGATGCTTGAAGACTTCTTGATGATGGGGTGGCACAATAAGGACAGAACCCAACCGATATAAGCCTCATATCCCTTTCTCGAAAGATTATGAAATGTCATAGAGGAGTGCTTCTAGGAAAATACGAATGCAAGGATCATCAAAAAGTTTCCTAGAAGCACTCCTCTATGACATTTCATAGTCTACCGAGAAAGGGATATGGGACTAATAGTTGGATAAAGTTTTTTTTTTTCTTTCTATATATACCATTATACAATAAGCAATTCCAAAGTTAGTTATTGGTAACTATTTTTTTGTCCAACTTTTTCTTTCAAAAATTACCCTTATTGACTCAATTCATTTTACAATTTTAATATAAACCTAAACCATAATTATTGGGAACTCAAAACCTAATTCTTCTATTTTTAATTGAACATTTATCTATTACAAACTTGTCCTTCCAATTTTAAATACAAGCAAAAACTCAAATGTATTAAGTTTATTTATTTTTTAAATCATGGAAAGGAAAATTTTATTTTTTAAAGTGATACTAATGAACTATGTAATTTGAACTATGTACACTTGTACTGTAATGTTGCATAGTCAAACTTTTACCATTGAACTAACACTTGAAATGTTAATGTATTAAGTTTAAAGTTAGACCAAATACCCTTGACCTTTTGCTTATATAGTTTTTCTTTTACAATTTTTTTTTTGTGTGAACAGAGTATCATCTACACACAATTATAAAGACTAATTTCTTGAACAGAGTAAAACCACAATAGATGACAAAAATCTCTCTCAGGAGGTTTAATATTTTACATTCTCATTTGGAGGGCTCTATACATTACGGTGCTTATATGTAATATTAGAGTTAGAATATTTTTCTTTCAAATTGAAACTTAAATTGTAACAAACAAAAAAAATCAAACTTAAATTTACAAACCGATAAATTTAAGTGAGGTGAAGTTTCAATAAATTTGGATGATATATATTGTAAAACATAAATAAACAAGTTAAATTAGATATTATATGATAATATGTTTTTTTAAGAAATTAAAATAGAATATATTAACACAAACCACCAAGCATAAGAAGTGTCCGAAAAATACTATGGACAATAGTAGCAATTACAACAAAAAATTTGAAAAAAAATCACAAACCAAAAGAAACAAGGAAACAAGTTGGTCATTAAAAATAAGCCAAGCACGTTAGGTGATTAAGCCATCAAATGTGTTAGCCTAAAGCAAAGGTGGTATATTTCGTTTTCATCCATCAAAAGATAATTAATTTTGTCAAGTAAATATTGTAATGTTTCCTCTTTATGCTTGAAAATTCTAGACTTTCTTTCTATATAACCAATACGGTTGACAGCCAAATTAACTATGGAACTGAGGTAAATATTTTTAGAACCCACCTAAGCATTTGAATTGAAGTAAATGATCCAAAAGACATGTTGAAGAAATCGTGAGAAAATCTGGCCAACGAGAAATATAAGACCAAACTTTTCCAAAAAAAACATACTTTAAAAACAAATGATTCTCATCCTCCTCTTAACCACAACCTCCCACGCAGAGTTGCTCTTCATTCTAAAAAACCACTCTCCTTACTAAATTATATGTTGTAGGAATACGATTATGAAACATTCACTATGCATAAAGACACACTTTCAGAGGAGTTACCATATGTCAAATTATACTATTGTTCTCTAGAATATTAACATAACTCGCCGAGAGCAAGTAGAAATAAGCACTACTAACTTTATATTTTTTAGATGCATGTTAATGCCAAGTTCATCTCTCTTCCATGTTAGCTTGCAAAACAATAGAATTTAACAAGTTACAACACTCTCCCATATGTTCTTCCTCTCAAGCCAATGCCCCCCACCCCCTCTCCACTTCCACGTCTCTTCCCCCTCACCCCAACCTAAAACATACATCTCTTCCACAGTCACCAACTTATTCTTAGCTAAAGCAAATAGGCGACTGAACCTACCTTTAAAGTCCATCCTTTCAAAATAACGTAGAAGATCTATTCCCCACCTTACAACCTATGTTATCTTCAATCCATCTCCATACCCCCTCACCCACGTCATCTCCTACTACTTTCATATTATTCCACCAAACAGAACTCATCCTCCCACCATCATCAGTCCTTCCCCCTCCTCCCATACCGAGTAACTGAAACCTTATACCATAAACTCACGCATTCTTCCTTCAATCTCGAATACCATTTATCAAGTAAAGCCAAATTAAACTCCCTTATTCGTCTCATCCCCAATCTTTCATTCTCCTTTTTTAAACAAGTGATTTTCCATTTAATCCACGTAATTACAATAATATATAAACAAAATATAATAAAAAAAATAAAAAGAAAAAACATATAGGTGTTCGGTGCACGTCAGCTAGTCAAAGAATAAAGTTTGTTTCAAAGTGAATATTTAGAACTAGAGTAAATAAAAAGATTTGTTTTAAAATATAGTTGAATGTACATAAGACTTTTAGAAGTGGATAAAATTTGAAGTATTTTATTTTAAGAAAAAATATAAAATTTGATTTTTTAATTTCTTTTTTTACAGAATTATCTTTTCGAATTTCAGAAGTAAAATCAAAAGATAAATTATCATTTTTAACTTAAAAATAAAATTTGATTAAACAAGATAATTAGATTAATTTTTATTTTGAAGGAGAAATAA
>Ga0228710_1012945_pt1 | contig 10130 bp, 7 predicted proteins | sample MedpolnodulmetaG_FD_177995 | JGI IMG/M metagenome (GOLD analysis project Ga0228710, IMG submission 177995) | Root nodule microbial communities from Medicago polymorpha collected in Santa Monica, California, United States - pink nodules | ecosystem: Host-associated > Plants > Roots > Nodule... | reverse complement strand
ATAAGGTGATCAATTTTTCCATTTGGATCTTCAAAGAAATCACCAATATCCAAAGGAGTAGTATCCATGTCACCATAAATATCATAGTCAGCATCATCACCATCATTATAAGCATAATGAGTTTCAACCTTTTTTTCTTTGTTTTTCAGTGATTGCTGATAAAGGTCAACTAAATGCTTTGGAGTACGACAGGTACGAGACCAATGACCTTTGCCCCCACATCGATAGCAGATATTCTCATTTGTTTTGCTACTTTGTCCACCTTTTTCCTTTTCATTATTTTTCCACTTCTGGTGGGAAAATGGGTTTTTGAATTTTCCATTAGGATTAGGGGCATGACCACGACCACGACCACGAGCTTTTTCAAAATGGTTGTGTTGTGATGCATTCACTTCAGGGAATGGAGCTACACCAGCAGGGCGAGCTTCGTGATTTTTCATTAATAGCTCATTATTCTGTTCAGCAACCAGAAGGCAAGAAATTAATTCAGAGTATTTTTGAAACCCCTTTTCACGGTATTGCTGCTGCAGGAGCATATTGGATGCATGAAAGGTTGAAAATGTTTTATCTAACAGATCTACATCTGTTAGCTTTTCACCACACAACTCTAATTGAGAAGTAATTTTGTATACTTCAGAATTATAGGCAGTTACAGATTTATAATCCTGTAAGCGCAAGTGCATCCAATCATACCTAGCTTTTGGGAGGATAATGGCTTTCAAGTGCTCGTATCTTTCTTTTAGTTTATTCCAGAGCACAAGTGGATCTTTCACAGTGAGGTATTCATTCTTAAGTGCTTCATTAATATGGTGACGAAGGAATATCAATGCTTTTGCTTTTTGTTGCTCAGATGCCATATTTCCTTCTTTTATGGCATCTCCATTTCCTTCAGCAGCTAAGTACATTTCAGCATCGACAGCCCAAGTTAAATAGTTGTCTCCAGAAATGTTAAGGGCCTCAAAGTGGAGTTTTGACAGATTTGACATTCTTACTATCATCAAACTATAAAATTAATCAAGTTAGGTAAAATATAACGAGTAAGAAAAGAAAATTAAGTAGATCGATCAGATTGTGAAATGAAAAGAATGTTATTCAATCTGTGTTATATAACTATGCAAAATTCTCTGTTATATTTTTCAGCCATCGTTTTGTATAAAAAAGCTGATTTGTTCCTATCATTATTATTGATAAACACTTCTTTAGTTAATATTAATTAATTTATTTATAAGATAATTACTACAAAATAAGTGATGCAATTTCTAACGTGATAAATGTAACACATGAATATTACGTGTCCTTTGATTTATTTGTTCCGTAAAAATTGTGCTCTAGTTATCATTACGTGTCGATTTTAATTTATTTGTTCCATAATTATTTTTTTTCATATCAGAATGAAAAACTTTGTTCATATCAAAATGGCAAACTGTGATTACGTGTAACATGATTGCATCATTAGTTTGTTATAGAAAAAGTTTGCTCCTTCACAAATATGGATTCACATGCTAATACTTATGCAACCGTGATATCATAGATTTAAAATGGTAGTCATTCATGCACAAAATTTAAATACAACTATTAAAAAAAATGAACATTAAGAACAAAGTACGATAATGATAACGAAAATTGTAGTACTTTTCCAATCCTTCAGGGATGTATACTTAATAAATTATTGAGTTCTGCAAGAACTACATACTAAATTTGATAAATTATTTGTGCAATCCTTCAGGATGCATCACTGTTGAATTCATCAGGAATTCATAAAAATTTGATCTTTAACTGATCCTTCAGAGATGCACTAGTACTGAATTCTTCAGGAATTCATTAAGAAATTTTGTATGTGCAATCCTTCAGGGATGCATTAGTACCACTGTTGAATTCTTCAAGAATTCATTAAGATAATTTTATGAGTGCAATCCTTCAGGGATGCATTAGTACTAGTGTTGAATTCTTCAAGAATTCATTAAGAAAATTTTGTTTGTGCAATCCTTCAGGGATGCATTAGTATTGAATTCTTCAAGAATTCATTAGAGCTTCTTTATTTCTCTTTAAGTAGTCCTTCAAGAATGCATGAATGTTCAATTAAAATAAATAAACACTATAATTTGCATAACAAAAATTGTGTGTATCTATAAGGTACTGATTCCATTTGATGGAATTATAACAGTAACCTATAATCATCGATACAAGAATATAATTATCACAATTAAATAGGCACAACAACAAAATCAATACCTTTTCAGTGATTAGAGCGTGCTGATAACGTGTTATGAATATAAGTAAACAGAGATAGTAATAGAGAGAAGGAGAAGAGAGAATATGGAGAAGTATTCTTATTCATTGATATCTTTACGAATGTTACAATGAGCTCTATTTATAGGGAAATAGAGTAGCATATAAACTAAGCCCAATAACCTAGTGGTATGGCCCATTAACCCGTTTGCTATTTGGACATCCACTATTAATATTTATAACAAAAAGACAATAATCGTAAGACGGATGGAGTATTTGTAAAAATGAAAAGATGAAATCTACTTACCACAATTTATTTCAAGTCCCAACGGAGTTATGCAATCATCATTTTGACATACAAGATATCCGGCGTTGTAATCCATGAACCAGTTTCGTTCGTTATTGTCACAAAAATCTTCACAGCCACGTCTCATCCACGAAAGTTCAAATCCATAGCTTAGAAATCTATGAATTTCCTTGTACGGAAAAGGTTGTAGTTTTTCCAGGGAGATTAAAGCTGGAGCTGATGATATAGTAACAATCTTCATACGGCAACCAACATTTAATTCACCAACACTGAAGTCCCCATCAATTGCATAAACATAGCTGTTATTTGCGGAGTTGATTCTACACGGAGATGTATCCACGTACGTAGGATTGTTCTTCACTTGATTGCTACAGTTCAAGTATATTACGTGCTCAACCAGAGATTGACCGTTACCCAATTCAAATGGATCCCCATGGTAATTAGAATTGTAAGAACTTGTGAAATTGGCTGCGGTTAAGAAATAGCGAGGAATGGAGGAGCAATCACCTTCTTGAATTCCAGGATCAACTACTCTCATTGAGTAGTTTCTGTAGTTGATTGATTTCACATAGTATTTACCCGAAAACAAAGTTAACGTTGTGATGTTGTTTTCGCAGGACAACTCATACCTCGGATCACCGCAGTTTGCTGGATCATTCTGAAGTCGAAAAGGATGTTTTATGTTTCTGATTGTGCCACATGATGAGGTTGGACAATATGTTTGGTTATTAGTAATAGTAATTGCATAACATGTTTGATGATGATCATGAAATAGCAACACAACAACTACCATGAATTTTTGGAGCAAGGATAATGGTTCCACAGAGGAGGACGAGGATTTTTCTCTGCACTTCATTGATGCTCCAAATTCACCCTCAATGTAGAGGAACCGACATATATCTTAAGGGTCCGTTTGATTTTACGATTTCAAAGACCGACGAATGACAAACGTCTAAACTGCTTATTTTATCTCAAACTGACTCATATATTTTGCACAACAAGACATGAATCGGTGAATTAACATTGGAAAAAAAAGGAACAATAAACAATAATAAGTTGAATTAAAATAAGATGATAATAATAATAATAATAAGGCATTGACATCAACAAAATAGTAGTAGGAGTGGTTTTTAGATGTAACAAATAAGAATGATAGATAATATAATAATCAAAGTTGTTACAAGAAAAATATAACAAAGAATAATAAAAATCGTTACAAGAATAAGATAATCTAATAATAATAAAAGTTGTTACAAGGTTAATATTGAGATTTCAAATTAATTTTAGGATAATTATGGCAATGCAATAAAATTTTAAAGAGATTTGCTCCCCTCCCCTCCCCTCCAAAACTCTCGAACCAAATGGACCCTCAAAACCATGATATTAATATACTCCCTCCATTTCTAAATACAAGCAAAATTGACTTTTTACGTTTATTCAATTAATAATGTATGTGGTTCATAAACCTAAAGATAACTACATACATCATTAATTGAATAAACCTAAAAAGTCAATTTTACTTATATTCAGAAACGGAGAGAGTATTATATTAGTATTGTAAAGAAAATAAATAAATAAATAAATATAGGGTTAAACATCTATAAGAATTAATCATGTATATAATTTTAGATTTTGAATGTTTTCTTTAAAGATAACTACACAAGTTAAGTATCACTGTAGTTCATCTGATTCACAAGAACGATTCAACCTTTGTCGAAGATTGAACTAACCGAAGTTCAATTAATCACAAGATAAACATTATAGCTCATATGATTCATAAAAGATGTGGAACCTTTGTTGACCAACGAGCTAACCACAATTTAATTGTTCATAAATTTATCTTCATTGTAGTTTATCCGATTCAAAAGAGAGATTGAACATTTGTCAACCAGTGAAGTTTAAATACCTATATAATGTGGTTTGATTACCATAAAAAATTGTAGTCCTTTTTGATTTTTTATACAAATACTTTTGACAATCTTAATAGAAAAATATTTATTTTATATTCAATCCACAAAAAAAAAATCATTCCCTTTTTGTATAACCCAAAAATTAAGTCCTTTTGAAAAAATAATTAAGAAAATGCATTATATTTTGAATGAAATTTCAGAATAAACATTTTTTCTAAAGTAATTATTATCTAAAGTACACAATTTTTGTATAAAATAGAAAGTGCAATGTATTATGTAAATTTAGACCTTAATAGTACTTCTTTAAAATGAGTGATACAAAATCACTTCCCAATCTTTAATATGTGGTTCCTTTCAAGTTAAGACAAAACATAGTATTGTGTATTATCCCAATTTCATATCCTCTGTTATTTGTTTGTTCTCACCAACTTGTTATCATCTCCATCAAAAAATGTCACTTATTTATGTGGCCTCCAACGCTCGAAAGACTTTGGTTTAGCCCCCCATTGACCGGCTTGTCAACACCAAGTCATTATATCACATTATACTCCCAATCATCTACATTATACTCCCAATAATAATAATAATAATAAGGCGTTGACTTTGGTTTAGATGTAACAAATAAGAATGATAGATAATGTAATAATCAAAGTTGTTACAAGAATAAGATAATCTAATAATAATAAAAGTTGTTACAAGATTAATATTGAGATTTCAAATTAATTTAAGGATAATTATGGCAATGCAATGAAATTTTAAAGAGATTTGCTCCACTTCCCTTCTAAAGTTTGAACTAAACACTTCAAATTAAAAATCTCGAACCGAACGGACCCTAAAGGGAACATGTATCTAAGGACAAAATTGTCTTTTACTAGCGAAGAGACGGACACGTTTATTGGACTAACATTTGAAAATTATGAACGGTGTTTTTTTATGAAATTTTGATTTTGATTAAAACTAAAAATATAAATGTTTATTGTTTTTTAATTAATGACATCAACAACGATCTTTATTATAGAAAAAATTGTTTAAGAGTACAATTGAGATAATGAAAAAATAAGTATAAATATACTCATCTACTTTGTTATACTTTTTAAATAATAAAAGAGAAAAAAAAAACATATATTCATATCGTGTTTGTTACATTTTTTTAATATTTAAATTTATTCTTATCTATTTGTTACATCTATTATTTAAATTGAAAATTAAGGACATTTTTGGAAAGAGAAAAATCCACCTAACAAGAGTTAAAAGAGATTTTTTTTTTTATATATATATATATATATATATATATATATATATATATATGACGAAAGTATAGTTGAGATTTAGACTTGTAGGAAAATTTGTCAAGTATTGCGATAGCAACATTATTTTTTTATTTTTTTATAAAAATAAATGATATTTATTCATTCAAATTGATATAGTACATCGATACAATATAAATTCAAAATCGCTGAAAACAAAAAAGACGAATCTGCGAACAAACTTACAACATCCATGTTAATAGCATAAAATGGCAAAGTACCTATGCCTATAAATATGAATACTATATTCAAGTCTTCGGAATACTCATGTCTCCGGATCTGCAATGTTGACGATGTCAAAGTCATTGATCGGATCTGCACTTGCTGAAAGCTAATCTTTCAACCTGAATCAAATAAACATCGCACTAAGATGGAAAATCAAAAACAAACCGTGCACAAAGACGGGAAATCAAAACAAACAGAGTCGTGCAGAGACGACGAAATCACAAAAACAAACGAAAGAAAACTAAAAATACGTGGAAATCACTTATTTAATTATGATAAAAGGAAAAACAACTCGAAGGGTGATTTTGGGTCAAAATTGACCATAAATCACCTTTCTTCAATACACAAGAAGAAGAAAGGACCGACGGTTAGGGTTTGAGAAGTAGAGAAGAGAGAGGAAAAAAGTGTTGGTATTAAAATTAAGTGATAGCAACATAATTTTTAATACATATTTTTCAAAACTCTTTTTAATTGATTATGTGGGTCTCGTAAATTTGGAGGACTAGTGTGAATTTTAATCGATCAAAAACATTTTGTTTGAAACATGTACTTGATGATCAATGTGTTTCTTAGCATTATTTATCATGTACTTGAATAGGGAGCTTGCAATGCACATCATATTCTTGGACTTTGACCGATTCTTAATCTATATTTTTTTTGCAGCATATTATTTTCATTTTTAATAGTATAGAGATAGATACAATTATGTTTCTTTATATCATCTTCTGTCTACTTTATCCCTCTCTATGCTCTGTATATGAAATTATACCAGTTTGAAGTTCTAAGAATCCCTTCAACATGTCACTGATAACAATACTTGCTATGCTGCTATTTCTAATGAACCTTGGAAATTGTCTGAGTAATTCATCCAATCGATGTCCCTTCAAGCTCGAATGTACACATAACAAAAAGATTCTTGAACTTCCTTCTCAACCAGTCCCTGTGAAACTCATCCTCACTGACATTGATTATACAGACCCAAGAATAGATTTATCTGATCCTGGAAATTGTTTACCACAACTCCTACTTGACCACAACTTTTCATCAATTTTTCCTTTTAAGCCTTATCTCTCCGGAATTTCTGCATCTAGGAATATCAGTTTCTTCAATTGTTCTTCAGTTGCACAACTCAGAAGCTACTCTCAAGTGTACGAAGCACAAAATATGACATCATGTCCAATTTATGTTGCTGATTCGGATGGCGAAAGTATCATTGGATCAGATCTTGTATACTGCATCAAACTGTTTGATCGCGTTTCTTCATTTGACGCATCTTCCATTCAATCAAACATACTCTCATTGAAATGGTATGGAACAAATTTTGACTTAGGATGCTTGAAATGTGAACACAAACCAATGAAAAGGATTGCATTCATTATTTTATCCTCTGCAGGTGACACAACTTTGCTCATGTCATTTCATTTCCATTTTCCTATATTTTTCTGAGAGCTATTAAGGATATTTAAATATTAAATTTACAGGTGTAATAATCGGTTCAACTTTGCTAGTGCTTATGCTCGGTGCTATTATTCGAATTCATCGCCATTTCAAGATGAAAGGCGAAGATCATGAAAGAATCAAAAACTTTTTGAAGGATTATAAGGCTTTAAAGCCAACCAGATTCTCCTATGCTGACATAAAGAGAATTACAAACAAATTTAAGGATAAGATTGGAGAAGGAGCTCATGGAGCTGTTTACAAAGGTAAATTATCAAGTCAAATTCAAGTTGCTGTTAAGATGCTCAATAACGCAGAAGGAGATGGGAAGGAGTTCATAAATGAAGTGGGTACTATGGGCAAAATCCACCATCTCAATATTGTCCGTTTGCTTGGCTTTTGTGCCGATGGATTTCATCGTGCTCTAGTCTATGACTTCTTCCCAAGTGGTTCGTTGCAGAAATTCATTTCTCCTCCTAGCAACAAAGATAGTTTCCTTGGATGGGAAAAGTTGCAACAAATTGCTCTAGGCATAGCCAATGGAATCGAGTATCTTCACCAAGGTTGTGATCAAAGAATTCTTCACTTTGACATCAATCCTCATAACGTCTTGATCGATGACAATTTAACCCCAAAAATTACAGACTTCGGTTTGGCTAAGATGTGCTCAAAGAATCAAAGTACTATATCTATGACTGCGGCCAGAGGAACATTAGGATACATGGCACCCGAAGTTTTTTCTAGAAACTTTGGGAATGTCTCTTATAAGTCCGATATATATAGTTATGGCATGTTGTTGCTGGAGATGGTTGGGGGAAGGAAGAATACAAACACAGCCACAAGTGAAGAAAGTCTACAAGTTTTATATCCAGATTGGATCCACAGTTTACTTGAAGGAGGAGACATACAAATCCCTATAGATGAAGATCAGGATGATTTCAGAATTGCAAAAAAAATGGCAATTGTGGGACTATGGTGCATTCAGTGGCAACCTATGCATCGTCCGTCCATGAAAACTGTGTTGCAAATGCTACAAGAAGAGGGAGACAAGCTAAAAGTTCCATGCAATCCTTTTGGGCCTTCAACTTCCACCGATACAACTGCTAGTATCGTTGCAAAACCTATGAGTTTGGAAGTGATTAAAGAGTTAGATTAGATGACAATAATAAAAGACTTTTATTAGTTAATAATATTGTCAATGGTTTGTTACTTTGAAACAAACTACTTAATTTTGATTTGTAAATTTAAGGAGATATATGTTAAATTTGAATGTCAAATGAAAAATTTAGTGGACATTAATGTGCTGGTCATTCTCAATGCAAGAGCTTAATATTTACTCTTTGGGAAATGCTAACAAGTGTCCTTAAGGTATTGTTTAAGAAACTAAAAATGGTAACTTTTATGAGGAATGCTAGCAGCACACATTCTAACACACACTTTTCAACACACTCTCTTTGATTGGTTAAAAGTCACATGGGTCCCACCAAATCATGTGGGTCCCATATAAATTTGGATTCCACATCTTTTTTCCATTTATGAAGTGTTCAGCCTTCATTTTTTCAAGCAATATAAAGCCTCCAACTCTATAACCCGTTAAACAATTATTAAAGAATTAAATCATCTTAGATAAGAAAATCAGTGAATATTCTCCAACATGGCCAGTCCTGTGCAAGTTCAATAAGGCCCTTGGCACAGGGCTTCAAACTTTGAGGGGCCTCAAAATTTGAAGAAAGAAAAGAAAGGAAAAACAGTATGTACCAATAGATAAAATTCATCTCTAAGAATTATTTTTCAATAGGTAAATATCTGAAATACAATAAGTTTGCAGGCAATTATCCATTGTTTATAGGTAAATGTTTCTTTTTCTGTAGGTAAAAACTATGTATGAACAATTGTTTGTATAATTACAACTTAATTGTCTGTAATTATAAGTGATGTTAAATTTTTTGCAATATTTTCTAAATAAAAATTGTCCAGATTAGAACATATCCTTCAAATTTTTGTGGACCGCCCTCTTCAATGCTTACGGATTGCAGGCCCACACTACCTATCCATGGATTTGATTGATTGACCTCAGAAACAAAGCTTACGGCTTCTTTAGGCATAATCTTTATTTATTTTTTATTTTTTTTGTTAGGTTTGGAAATATCTCTTATTAGTTAGTAATGTATTTTTTGTTTGTATACACAACGTAGTGACGTAGTAAAACCTTCACTCTTACCTTCGTGTCATCATTCTATAATGACTAACAACCCAAAACGAGTGGACTCAATGGGTGTGAGTGCCTTCAAGTCTAGAGTGAAGTTTCTGAGAAAGAGATAAGAAAGGGACAGACATTAATGTGATAAAGGCAAGCAATTAATAACCATTGATTAGTAAACGAGTGGAAAGGAGAAAGCTGTCCAACAAGGGGTATCCATATTACATACTGTACTCCATAAGATCATAGAATCGAGGGGCAGCTAAGAAACACTACAAGATGACCATTTTAACCCCATGGGTAGTTAACAACCACCGGATGCTTTTCAGCGGCAGTTCCGTGGCCATTTTGTGTCCCAGAACACCATATTTTTCATCTTAATGTATTGCAAAATCAACAAAAACAATAAATGAGTGAACGAAAACGATAAAATGAACTGCGATAAAAGGAAAAAAGCTAAAAACAACAACCAAAAAAATCAATTAGATGTGGCACATAACTTATTTATGGCTTTT
>Ga0228710_1012944_pt1 | contig 10132 bp, 5 predicted proteins | sample MedpolnodulmetaG_FD_177995 | JGI IMG/M metagenome (GOLD analysis project Ga0228710, IMG submission 177995) | Root nodule microbial communities from Medicago polymorpha collected in Santa Monica, California, United States - pink nodules | ecosystem: Host-associated > Plants > Roots > Nodule... | reverse complement strand
TATATATTCCATTAAGAAAACATTTATTTCTCCTTGTAGATGATACATTATGTTCTATGCTTGATTGTAATGGATAGTAAGCACCAGATGATTTAAGTTATGTGATAGACACACTTTGTGCTATACTTAATGTCAACATACAATAAGTACCTTTCAAGCTTAGCTCTTTCTTAGGAATGCTCTAGCTGGTATGTAGAGAAACCTATGAAAGCATGGAATCTTTCGGGTTTTTAAAGTTTTCAAAATCAAATTTTCTTATGATTAATTTAGAAATTAGCTTTGAAATTGCAGATGTATGACTTTCACAACATTTTATAGCAATTGTAAAAAATAGTTATATAATTATAAGTCATATATTGTGGTTATTGTGCATCTTATATGTGATGCTAAGAATCGTAGAATAATCTTTAATCATTTGGGGTTTGATGGCTATGGGTTAACAATGGAGGATAATTTTTATCATATGCTTACCATATGCTAGGTAGTTTTAAGGGTGAGATGGATGAAGATAACATGAGGTTCATTCAGAGGATTCTTGTGACGAAGAAGGTGTGCCCTTATTAGGGTTCATCAAAGACAGTTGATTGTTGGCTGATTTTCGACGATGCAATTAGGGGATCCTTTTTGTTATCATTGTATAAATGTTGAGTTTTTGTTTTGCATTAGCTGTGCGATTTTCAGTGTGCATGCATACTTTGATGCACTTGGTTCTTGTTAACGACTGATGTTTGTTGTTCTCGGCTAGTTTTGATGGGTAAATTAATTTCAATATAAAAAATGAAGTCATCGTTAGAAACTTATTTATATCCGAGTCCACGAACTGATGTTATACCATCATCAAGACATGCTAAATTAATTTTTCTCTTGAGTATAATCATTGAATATTTGCTTTCCGCAGACTCGGTATGAAGGTGATCGTCATGTTTTCAAGTCATTTCTTTACATCATGAACATGCTGATAGATCGGAAAAAGACTTACATCGAGACTTACTATGAGGTATATTCAACTTCTTTTTTTACTAGTAAAAGTCCTTTCAATGACTCTTCCCTCTCTTGTAAGAATATTTAGACAACAATATATTCTTTTAATCATGTGGTTCAGACATTCATTCTAACCATATATTGTTGAACTTCTTTAGGCTTCTGCACTTTTGGAAGGTCACACAGATCTTCAAGATGAGTTAATTATGTTTTTTCCTGGTGTTTAAAGAGTGGATGCCTCTACTTAAAACATATGATAGTCCTTTGTCAAGGACTTTTATCACATTCTAAAGATGTTCACATTTGTATGAAAACTAGCTAGCTAAGTGATCAAACTTGGCGGAAGAAAGAAAATATAAATAAAAATTGTCATAGATCAAAGGATTATGGGGTGGATAACCAAAACAAGAAACTAGTTGGTGAGCTATTTTTAATAATTATTGAAACTTTGTATGACTTCTGAATCAACATAAAACTATGTTTGCATTATAACTACTGCATTTTGGAGGTTTTAAAAGGCGCAATTTTGCCTTTTTATGATAGTTTAATGACAATTTTATACCTATGTATAATCCCTTATGCCCGAAGAATTTTGAATAATCAAAATCATTGCAACATGTGCATGTATATGACACTTCGTGGTGGTGATTTAGGGAGATGAATGTCACATGTGGAAGAGACACGATCAAAGAGTGGCTCTTGATCTGTGAAGCCTGGATACGAGATACGATATGGATAGGATACTGCATCGATACGCCGATATGGAAAAATTTCAAAAATCAAGATACGATACGGCTGTGATACGTTAATAAAAAAATTATATAGTTAAATGTACAATATACATAGGTATAAAAAGAGCATCATCAATGTTATACTATATCCGTTAGTGCTATACTTTATCGATCCAAAAAAGAAGCACTATATCCAAAAAAGAACACATCAGTACTCAGGAGTTGTTATTTTAGTTAACATTAATTGGAAAATATTGGGGCAGATATCGGTGCATGATAATTATCCGAGATACGATACGGATAGGATACTCTCCTGATACGTATCGGGAAGTATCGGATAATTATTTTTTAAAAAAATAAAATTTAATCTCTGGATACTCTTATGATATGTATCGGGAAATATCGGGCAGGTATCGGTGCAGGATACGCAGGGAATACGATACGTCATCCATTTTGAAGTATCGGGGCTTCACAGCTCTTGATAGTCTTCCAAAGAATTGATACGCGAATGAACCAAATATATACTAGAATGAAACATACCTATAGAGTAGAAGTAAAAGGCTTCGTTTTTGAGAATGTCTTAAAGTAATCAAATTTCACTAGTCATATAAAAAAATTGCATTTTTTTCTTTAGTTATGGATAACGTAGGAATTCCATAGTTAAGCATGCTTAACTTGCAGAACTAGTGGGATATGTGAACTATTGAGAAGTCTCATTAAGAGTGTGAAAGTGAGGACAACACAAATTTAAAAAATTGTGTTGGTTAATGGGAACAAAAATTTTAATCCTACAAGCAGTCTTGAGATTTTACAGTACCAACATACGATGTTTGCTTAAATAATTTTCGTTTCCTTGTAAATGTTTGCTTCTAAAATATCCAATTTCCTTGTGGTCGTGGACATTCTTAATGGGTTTAAAAATACATTTATTTGTTATAATGAATGCAAGCTAGAAGTTTAAGGCTAGATTAGAAAATATTAGACAAATTCTATTTTCAGTTTATACCTGATGTTGAGCTATTTTATTGACTTCATATTTTTAGAGGTTATTTTTTCTTCATTTTTCCTTTTCGTTTTTTATAGTTTGAGCTGATTTTATAATGGAGAATTTTATTTGTCAGCTAATTTATTTGTATTTGTTTATTTTTTCGATTTTAACTTAAAAGATTAATGTATGTTTTTTTATGTTGTAAAGGATACAGAGTCTATAGGCTTGCCCACTGAATACTTTGTGTGATGTTTTTGAATGAAGAACCAAAGAAGTTGTTGGAAAACTACACCATGTGCAAAAATTTAAATGAAACTTCAAATAACAACAAATATATCGTTCAATACTAAAAAGAGGTAGGGATTCTATACAAAGTTAGTCAAGCCTGGAATTAGGTCCTAATAATATCATGAAACTAACTGAAAGCTCGGCTGCTTCCACCATGTTCTCAAAATCTTAGGTTCCATAAGGATGAGAAAACCAGACACTGTCACGACGATAGTCCATGTCTGAAATGGGAATCACATGCTATTAGTAATGTTACAAAACACAAAAGCAACTTAATAAGAAATGAAGTAAAATTACCAAGTGGTTGTTCCCTTGTACTGCTGCCAAAAATAATAAGCATTTCCACATCAATCATCATCAATATTTTCATCATCCTTCATGTACTTCTCTTGCACTGCTGCAACTGTAGATTGCTGAGTTAAAGAAAACTCGTCATATTTAAAAATTACTGTCCAGGAGAGTGGCCAGAGAAAAATAAGCAACATAGCGGAGAAACTTGTGATAGTCAGAACACTAACTAAAACCTATAGCATTATCAGCTAGACAGCTCCAAAATGCAATTTAAATCTTATTACTATACACAAAGGACTATTACATATCTATATATCCTCAAAGGGTGGCCTTATAACATTCGGTAGAAAAATAAGGACTAAATGTACCTGCCTACCGGATCTAGTCACAGCTCATTGTTAAATTGAAAAGATGCTTAGGCAGTAAATAGTACTAAACAATTGCACATAGCCATGACTTCTTTCAAATAGGACTAATAATGACTTTAGTGACATTCAAACAATAGTTAGGAAAAAAACATACTTGTGACATTTTTACAAGGAAAAGTATACTTGTAGTGCAGAAATGCAGTATCCACAAATGATACCTGCATGTCCTTATTCCATACAAAGCCATCTTTTAACAACTGATTCACGAGTCTGGAAATCATCATTACCATGAGTGAAGCACCTATAGAAGCTCGTCAAGCCTAAGAACTCTCTCGGTCCTTTTGTATAGGTAGGTGTAGGCCATAACCACATGCAATACAAAGCTTCACTTTTATAGGGTCTGATATACCCGTTTGCCAATATAATGTGCCCTAAATACTCCAAGATGGCTAGGCCTAAAGTACACTTATTTTCAGTACTCAAAGGCATGTTAATTTATTTCTATATACTTGCATTCTGGGCCTATCAAAGTAAGAAGATGAGAAGAATCCCTTTTCCTTAGGAAGAACCAGTTTCTCTACTCAGCCTAGCAACAAGTATTCACTGATCACTCAAAAAATTACGACCCTTCTTGGTTTCCTCCCCACTAAATACCTGCTATCTCTCTACTCCTCCTGCATAGTCCTTGTACCCCTTCTTAGATACCTTATCGCTATCTGCCCATTCTGCTATGCTCTTCTCTCTCTTCCATTCCCTCAACAGCTGATGTCATGTGTTTCCTTCTTTCAGTCACAAGTAAGCTTTGTTTCTTTGGCCCGTTTATTCCTTCTACTATTCTCACGCCCCTTCTCCCCTCATATATACTTGCATTTTGAGCCTATTGTATACAAAGAATGAAAAGCCTTCCTGGATGGTTTAAGAGATTCATGTCTCACAATTTTCTCATTATATTTCTTATATCCTTTCCTCCCTAGCCTTGGCCCTTTTTATTCTTACAGTAAACTAACTATAACATTAGTTACTAACTTACTGCCTGTTAAGTATTTAGTGTGTTTAGAACAATCACCTACTAACCCCTTTGAAGACTATTATTGGCCAATACATTTCCCCTAACTCTCCTCTAACTAAGGGTCTCAACTTATCATCGTTCCGTCAACAAGAATACTTTAAGGGTGTGTTTAGAGGGAGGGTTTAGGAGGGGAAGGGAGGGGAGGGTTTACTTTTCATTTTTAAATTACGGACACTGAAATGTTTTTTAAAAAGTTAACATATTAACATCATAAACAATCATATAAAACTTCACTCACACCTAATTTATTTTAGAAAAACATGTTACATAGTCCATAATTTATTATAAAAGAAAAGTAAACCCTCCCCTCCTAAACCCTCAATCCAAACACACCCTAAAGAGCTTTTACATAAACCCTTCGAGTTACAATCAATCATTTCCACCAACTAATAGGATGAGTTTGGAGTCCATAGCAGTGTAGGAGGCAACTATTGTGCTTATAATACAATACCATCATCACTTTTGATACTAGAGGACTAAAAAAACAGTTCAAAAACAGTATAAGCATTCAAAGAAAGAACCTATTCAGATTACAAGTGCAGAATGGTAATTCTATTATGCAATAGCTGAGTAAATGATGTTATTTACTGTCAGAATAGTTGCATGAGAAAAAAAAGGATATCTATAATAATCCCACTCAGGAGCTCCCATAGCAATCTTGCTAAACTCAACTGCACTTCCATCTATGCCAGCAAATATGTACCCATTGGTTTTGTCCATCAGCTTCACTAAATTCCCTACACTCTCTTTGTCCTGTAAAAGGATAATCCAACTTAGAATTTCTACTGAACATTTGATACAAACAAAAGAAAAAATTAGGCATATCTGGCGTACCTGAATATCTAATGTTGTAAAATTCACAAGACTGTAGTGTTCAACGACATCACACAATTCCTTTGTCAGCTTTCTGCAAATATAAAATACAATTCTTCTAAAACAACTTGCTCAATAAAAAAAAATTGTGTATCTTAAGGATGATATAGATAACATGACAGAAAAATAACTTTCATCTGACCCATTTAAACCAAACTTAACCACCATTTGCAAACGAGGAAAATTAAAACATGACTCGATTCCAGCATATATTTGATTTAATTATAAGCTATTAATATAAAAGGAGCACCGCATAGAGAGGAAGAGAGCATAAAATGTTAACCAAATCGTGGAGTATTGTCATCTAATATCTATTCCATATTTTACATTAGTATCTCTCATCAAGTATGACGCTGTTCACATCAACAATTTAATATGGCATGAAATGGCCAGCATAGACAAGACAAATAAGAAAATAAAACTTAGGAAACTACATTTTAATAAAGGAAATAGTTCAAAAGTTCTAACGAGTACAAAACACTACATTACTGTCACACTCAGAAAAACTGTTACACTTAGAAGCGTCAGTAGGTAAAGAATTTCCACACAACAAAGCACACCTGTACTTAGCAGAGTGAGGATCTTTATCAAGACTGTTTTGCAAATATGACAAGTCTTGCACGTCTGTATAAAAATCAAGGTTGAAGGCTGCAACAATGAAATGGTAAAATGAATATACAAATTTGTTAACTATAATAACCAGCTTAAAAAAATGCATTTAACCCTAGCATTCAAAAGTAATTACAGCACCTAGCTTTCCGTAGCTCTCAATTAAATCAATTTTTGACAAGACATTTATGTGGGGTAGTTCCATATGTAGCATTGTGGATAAGGTTAGAAGCAATGCACTGATGTACTTCCCAGGGTCACTACAAAGGTGAGCATCAACCAAATGCACTGCCGTTAACTGCATAAATGAAAATACAAATTAGTTCTTGAAATAATGGTTCGACACTAGGAAGAGTTGAAGACAGAACTATACCCTTAAATTTAATTTCTTTATGAGTTTCATGATAACATTCTTGGCATTTGAATGAAGAAAAAATAGTTCCACTTGGCCAGGAAAATCAAAGAGTAGATAATGATCTGAAATGTGAATAATACTGTCAGAACGCTAGAGTAGTTTAGCTGAATAGGAATAATATTAGTTTGTGAGTGCATTTAAGGATAATTTAGGCTGTAAATCAACAAAATAAAGTATAATTATGTAACAACCTTTCAGAAGAGGTTTCAATTTTGCTTCCAACCAGTCAATATTTTTCTCTAGATAATCCATACAGTATACAAGACCTGCTTGTACAACACAAGTGAAACTTCAGAATATGAATACAGTAAGACACAAATACCTAGGGTCTGTTTAGATTAGTTTATTTGAGCTTATCTGGCATAAGTACTTGTGAGATTTTTGGAAGAACTTATGGAAGCAGTTAATGACATGTAACAGTTAATGACATGTTCATAAGCTGTGTTTAGCTTATTCCCGTAAGTTCTCCATGATAGCTTATAAAAATAGTTTATAGCTTATTTGAGAACAGTTTGACTATATTTTATCTTTTTTTATAGAATTAGCTTATACATAAACATTTATAATAAAAAAGCTTATACTATAAGCGCGTAATTAAGTTGTTAATCAAAACAGGGCTCTAATAAAAGGTATTAAGGTAGTGTTGTCCCATTCAATGTAACAATTAATTTGCATATTGAGTAACTTCATATATTTCTCAGATACGCTCTAAATTATGAAACTAATGTCCATCACCTCTGAAACACTAACACAGATACAGACACTAGACACACCATTGACACTGAAACATAGACACAACAAAAGTAATAATTTAAGAAATTAAATATGATTGAATATAACTACATTGTAAGTGTCAAATGAGACATTGAACAAGCTTACAATCTGAAAGGCTGATGCTATATACCATCACCCATACCTACACTTCAAATGTGTAATCACACAGAACTATTGGTTATGACATTCAACAACCAAGCCTTATCCCACTAAGTGGGATCGGCTACATGGATCAAACGGCATCATAATGTTCTATCATATATCATACACCTGTCCATCTCATTAATCTCTAGATCCTTAATAATTTCTCTAATAGTTTTATTTTAATGGTAAGTGGTAGTAATTAGTTGTTAGATTAATATTTACTCTTTCATCCGGGTTTAAACCTATGACCTCCAACTCCTTATCCCTCATCTCAAACCAGTTGAACTACCCAACCCCCCCTCTAATAGTTTGTCTAGTTCTTCCTCTACCTCTATTGATTTGATGTACTCTCAATCTGACCTTCTCTTGGTTATGACAGTAAACAAGCACAAATTTTAAAATGAATATATACTTAAAACAACAAAAAAGGAATAGACTTACCCCCATTAGGACCAAGAGAATGTTCTATCATGACATCGCTAAGTTTCACAAGATCCTCAATGTTAACAGCACATTCATATCTATATTTATTATTAAGGTTAACCATATCAATTAACTTAACTATACATCTAAAAAAGAGAGAGACCTTTAAGAATAACAACAATATTTCAAAGAGGTTAATGGAAGGATACGGTAATGAATCATTAGCAGGATCCAAATTGACAACAGCGACCTTCCTGCATTTGAAAAGTAGAAAACATTAGCAAATTAAATACCTAAATTAGTAGAAATTGGAAAAACCCTAAATTTAATTAAAAATATAATATATTGTAAAGTGTGAAGCTTTACCTTCCGATAAGATTGAGAAACTGAGACATGCCATTACAGTAAGTTGTTTTGCCAGAGCCAGGAGGACCAATTACTACTTGCCCAAACACCATTTTTCTTCCTTCCTTAAAATCTAGTGCTAATAATAATAATTAAAAATTAAACCTTGCCTTTATATTGTGAAGTATCAGAAAATTGAATCAATCGAATGGAAACAAAGGGTTTCGTCACAAAAACTTAAGCTAAAAACTTATTGAAATTCATGTTGAGGAAAGACAAAAATTTGGCATTTTAGGGTTTTTGAGACGAAGAGGAAAAGTCACTAACCTTTGGTTGGTGGACTCGGTAGAAACGAAACAAAGCAAGCGAACTAGTGACCTTGGAGAAGAAGAGATGAAAGACAATGAGTTATAACAGTAACATCAACATTAACATCTCTGAAAAAAGAAAAAAAAGAAAAGAAAAGAAACATTAACATGGTTATACAAACAAAAGGGGGCAAAATATGATTCAGAGAAATTTTTGAGTTAAATATGTTTTTTATCTCTATAAATATTTCAACTTCTCGTTCGATCTCTAAAAAATTTCGTCGACTTTTGGTCACCACAAAATATTTCGTCCACACTGTTAAATGGGGCTAATGCAAATGATGTGGCACTGCCCCACTGGCTATTTTTAATGACTACATTGATTGGACATGCCACATAGGATACTGAGCTATTTTTATTAAAAAAAACCTAAAAAATGTATTTAATGTAATTTGTGTTTTATTAAAAATAAAAGGCTTAAATGCTCTTTTGGTCCCTTAACTATTTATTTGGTATCGATTTGGTCCCTTAACTAAAAAAAAGAATGATTTAGAATTTTATCTTTATCTCTGTTACCTGTTTTGGTCCCTTCCGTTTAAAAGATTCAAAAAACGTTAAGTGAGGGCACATGTGGCAATTCAGGGCTGATTGGGCAAGTTAGTGAGCAGCAGTATATAAGGCTTCTATTTTTTGTTTGATTTCATTTGTGTTCATCTTTTCCCCCAAAAATTAGGGTTTGTTCTTCATCTCTATCCCTCTTATTCAATCTGATTGTTCCAATCGAATTTCTTCTTCTTTGTATTCAGTTTATACATTCATTCATCATGTCTAGTGCAACATCTCGTTTTAATCGCAGAAGCAACAACGAAGTTGGGTTGAAAAGTGAAAGGGGGATATCAGGATCTGTGGGTTCTGGGGTAAGAAGACGAATTCGAAAATGTTCATGTGGAGAGTTGTTGGTTTTGCGAACTATCACTGATGAAAGTAACCCTAACTATGGTGAAAATTGTTGGGGCTGTAGAAATTGGAGGAACCGAATTGATAATGGCTGCAACCATTTCCAATGGGTAGACAATGAAGATGATGTTGTAGATGAACGTGATGTGAAGATTGCAAAACAGCAGAAGAAAATTGGCAAGCTGAAACAAAGTGTCTGTTTTCTAAAGGAAGAGTTGATAAATAGCAGGAAAACTTGCAAGATTGTTGTAGTATTTGGCATTGTATGTTTTGGATTTAACATGTTGTTAATGGCGGTGTTGTTGTCAAGTTATGTAAAGTGAGTGTATAATGTTGAAGGTTTTATTTGTTTAAGGTATAAGGTAGTGTGTGAGTTTATGTGACTGTTGAAGGTATTATGTGTTTAAGGTTGAAGGTAGTATGTGTTATGTGAGTTTAGTTTACGTGAGTTTATGTGAGTTAAAATGTATTGTGAGTCTTTAATGTAATGTTTGACAAATTTAATGGAATGGTGAATTTGTTACTATATTTCTGTTACTATATGTTTGATTCTGTGTAATTCTTGCAG
>Ga0228710_1012942_pt1 | contig 10133 bp, 12 predicted proteins | sample MedpolnodulmetaG_FD_177995 | JGI IMG/M metagenome (GOLD analysis project Ga0228710, IMG submission 177995) | Root nodule microbial communities from Medicago polymorpha collected in Santa Monica, California, United States - pink nodules | ecosystem: Host-associated > Plants > Roots > Nodule... | reverse complement strand
AATCTTTATAATCAAATTCTCTTCTAATCATCTTTTAAAAGTCAATCAAATTAAACAACTCCCTGTTGGAACGATACTCTCTTTTTACTACTTCGGCAGAACCGTACACTTGCGGTTTTGCTCATCACTAGGCAGCCACTTAGTATAAGTAGCATTTTCCTCTATGGAAAACGGGTCACAATTCAAACATACTAAAAGCTTACACACTCTAACTATTCGCACACACACAAGGAGAAACGAGTAAACAAGCCATAACGTATAAATATGTGGACCAACCTTTTTACATTCATTACTTTAATGCAATTCTAGTTTAGTTTCTTTTTTCGAACTCCTTTTTTCCTTGTTCTTTAATCCTTTTTTAAAGCTTTTGCATCGGTCCATTGAAGGTAATCTCGACAGGTCTCACCTATTTCTGGATTTTGATGGTTATATTCATAGCTCGCTAGAAGAGTCACCATTCGAAGTTGAACAATCAAACACAAACGGTCTTGAGATTTGCTGGCTGATCTCGCTCGCCCTTGTCTTAAACCAGTTCAGTAGTTTACCAAAATCTAGGGTAAACAAATTGGCACACTGAGTGGGACAGTTTGTGTTTTTGCTCAAAGTCGTTCCTTGTGTTCAATTTTCGGTGATTTTTGTTGTGTATGTTCTTGAGGAGTAGAAAGAAACTTCCATAAATGGTACGTTCTACTCGCAATAATGATCCACCATCAAGCCCAACAAGTCCACATATGACGACATCCCATGGCGCAAACGTTGATGAAACGGTGGGGGGAAACAATTCCCGTTCATATATCATCAACCGTTCCCATTACAACTTCGACGGTTGCAGCGGTTACACAATCTAACGCGAACTTTAATAATTTGTTAGTTCAAAATCCATGGTCCTTTGATCCGTCAAATCTTAGGAACCAGCCATATGGAATGCCTTCATCTTTTATGATGGGTCTCCATAATAGTCCACCTGTTATTTCAGAGAATTTAAATACGGTTCACCCTCAGTTTTATTATCCTAGGCCGAGTGTATCTGGTTTAAATCCTCAACAAACATTGACCAATATCCTTGGTTTCCTTAAGACAGCAAATGGAAGATAATAACCATGAAATAGTCAATATGTTGACTCAAAAAATTGGAACGGCATTTAACCCTTTAATTAGGGATACCCATAATAGTTATTTGTTACTATCAGACCAGATGGGGCCAATTGTTAATTCCTTTGGTGCTCTTCCAAGGCGAAATGTGCAAATACCTCAATTTCAGAATCATAGGCCTGTTGAAATGCTTGTCAATAGGCCTAATGCTGGAAATCTTAACAATCCAGCGCCCCAAGCTGTGGTCGAACCACCAGCGCCAGAGGTGCAGGAAAGAGTTCTAATTTTGGTTCAAAGGAACCAAAATCCTGATCAAATAGTTAGGCAAGCCCAACAAGTTAATTTGGAGGGTCAAAACAATATTGCCAACGTAGTCGAAACCCTCTTGACTCAAAATGGTTTCAATTTGGCTCTGCATTAACCTAATTTCGTGTCACCTTTACCCGAGTATGTGACAATGGAGGAATTACCCAGGGGTTGGAAAATCCCTTAATTCACCAAGTTTGGTGGAGAAACTAACGAATCCATTGTTGAACATATTGCTCGTTACTTGATAGAAGCGGGTGACATAGCAAACAATGAGAACTTGAGAATGAAATTTTTTCCAAGTTCATTGACGAAGAATGCCTTTACTTGGTATACAATATTGCCTCCAGGGTCCATCTTTACTTGGAGTCAATTGGAAAAGGCTTTCCATGAACAATTCTATTGACAATTACTTGGTATACAATGTTGCCTCTAGGGTCCATCTTTACCCAAGTGCATGAACATGAATTAGTCGAAATGGCCGCTGGCGGTCTAGACTATTCTATTCGAAAGAAATTAGATACTCAATATCTAAGAGATATGACACAACTAGCAGATAGAGTCCGACAAGTCGAAAGACTTTAAGCTGAAAAAGCAAGAGCTAGCAATTATGGTGTTAAAAAAGAGAAGGTTGCTTATGTTGACACTAATGACAACAACCAAGATTTCGACGTTGATTGGGGTCCTATCGAGGAAAGCGAAGTAAATGTCGTTGAACTGCATCCAGGACCTCCATTCATATGTAAATTGTTGAAACCTTCTAATGGGAACAATCCCGAGGAACCTAAAAATGACAACTTTGTGTCTAAAACTTACACATTTGATGTTACCAAATGTGATGAGATTTTTGATCCGTTGGTCAAAGAAGGAGTAATGATAATGCCTAATGGTTTGAAATTACCTCCTCTTGAACAAAGGGGAAAAAGAGGATATCGTAAATTCCATGGTAATTTTGGTCATGACACATCTAGTTGGATTCAGTGCAAAAAGCACTAAACGAAGGCAGACTAAAGTTTGGAGACAAACTAAAGCAGCCAATGCAAGTTGATACTGATCCTTTGAAAAAAGAATATTCCATGTACCTGGAAATTGCAGGCATGAACATGTTGGAAATATCCGAGATCGATCCTATAGTGGCTACTGATGGTGCAAAGTTTGATGTCGAAATTGTTACTGAAAGCCATAAATGTGATGGTACAGTAATTACAGAAGATCAGTATGAAGAGAAAATACAAGTGGTATTTCCAAAAGCTGAAGAAGATCTCATTGATTTTCTTAAGAGGTGCGAGATCTCTGGTTCTCCAGTTATGTTGTGTCCCAGATGTAGTGCCATTTTCGACAAGAAAGCTGCAAAAAACGTCGAAGGCTTTCGACCCAAAACGAAGCGGAAAGGAAAATGGGCTAATAAAAGGCCTAAGTTTAGTTTTGACAAAGCAAACATTCCTTTCAAAGACACATCTCCAACTGCAAACCAGAAGAAGGGACCAGTGAAAACCTTCTCTCCTCCCTCCAAATCTCAAAATAATCAATGGGTATTTTTTGGAGGTAAGAAGCCCAATCACAAATCTCCACCTAAAAAATGGGTCGAGAAAGTCAATGGGAAATCTCCAACCGAACAGTAGGTATTTGCTGGTGGGAAGAGAAATACTGGATACAACCATGAGAATGAGGTGTTTGATCAAAAACGAGAAGAAACATCTGATTCGAAGAGGTTCGTCCATAACGTCAACTACAAAGGGAGAAGTCCTATGACAAAAACTCTATGGCGAAGATTCCAGCGTCAGAAAAAGAGTGATGCCTTAAAGGATGTTTTGAACACTAGGAAAAATGTTGACAGAGGAAAGAACAAAGAACCAATTCTCTTCGATGCGTTTAGAAAGCCTGCTACTGAGAGAATCTTTCATGCCCTTTCAGTTGTGAAGGAAGGCCTTTCGATCGAAGATGAAGAACTAACTTTGAATTTCACTGATTCCGAAGCTAGCCTCAATATAACTCTTGTCATATTAATGCTTCCAATTGAATATGACGTTATATCAGAGGTTACATATGATGAAGAGGATTTCATCGAAGAAATGACGGCTCACCAGCCAAAATGTTATTACGTGATGGATAATGGTTGTGTAGAAGGCCAACAAACTATGTTTGAAAGACCTGATCTTCACATGCAACATCATCTAAAACCTTTGTTCATTCAGGCTAAGATTAATGATGTTGGGATAAACAAGGTGCTGGTAGACGGAGGTGCAGCGGTAAATCTATTGTCGCACTGTCTCATAAAAAAGATTGGCTTGTCAAAAGCTGATTTGAAGCCACACAATGTAGTTCTTTGCAACTACGAAGGGAAATCTAGGAGTTCCTTCGGTGCTATTGAAGTTGACCTGGTGGTAGGAACTCTCAAAAGGTCAACTTTATTTTTGGTAGTTGAGTCAAAGGCTAACTATAATTTGCTACTTGGCAGAGAGTGGATACATGGTGTTGGAGTTGTTCCTTCAACAATGCACCAAAGACTCTCTTTGGAAGGACAATGGTGTGCTGGAAAACATCGAAGCAGACCAAAGTTACTTCGTGGCTGAAGTTGCAAACATCACAAAGAAAACCTTCGACAAGAAATTGGCAAGAATTTGGCCATGCCCTATTTCTGCAGTTGGTTATGAGAACCATGGTCGTTTCCTTTGGTCAATGAAATTACATCCAAGAGATGGTTTCATTTGGAAGAAGGAATGTGTTGAAGATGACATGATGAGGACTAGAGCCTCTATGTATGCAAGAACCCTAGCCTAAGGGCATCCTGAAATTGGAGTCTCACCGTCTGCGTGGGAAGATGTCAGCATTGATGACGACTGAACCCAATGTTTGGGAAAAGATTACGGCTTATGTGGCCGAAAACAATGAAAAAGCGGCTTTAGAAGCTGAAATCGAACAAGAAAGATCAATCAAAGATGTTGATGATGATTTCCCATTCAATTTGATTGAAAGCCAAAGGTTAGATTGTATCTATGATAATGAACCTTTGGATTTTGAGAAGAATCCAATGGGATCAATTGAGAAAATGAAAGTTCGAGACCCTTTGGAAGAAGTTGATTTAGGTGATCGTTCAGCAAAAAGACCAACTTAGATTAGCACCAAGATTGAAAAAAACTTCAAAGTTCAAATTGTTGAAGAAATACAAAGGCTGTTTCACTTGGGATTACAACGAGATGCCATGTTTGAATCAAGATGTGGTAGAATTTAAGTTACCAATTCGACCTGAGAAAAAGCCAGTGAAACAGACTCCAAGAAGGTTTGCACCACAAATCCAATCGAAGATCAAAGAAGAAATCGAGAGATTGCTGAAATGCGGCTTCATAAAAACTGCAAGGTATGTAGATTGTGTTGGGTATTTGTATTGGCTGCATTGTTGCTAAAACAAATATCCTTGATGTGTAAGTTGGAACCAATGTTCCAACATGTGTTCAGTGTGCCTGGGTTCATGCATACTTGTACGCGCGCCCTTTATTGTTTAAGGAAACAATATTTCCTTATCTTATTGACCAAGCAACGCGCATATCTTTGAAGAATCAGCTGTGGAATATTTCTAAAGTAGTTTTTATATTTAGGAAATATTTGGTATTGGTTGAATCGTTCCTAAAGGTGTTCCGACAATTTAGGACTTTCCATATTTGTTTCTGATTCTTGTTTTGCAGATTAGCTGAACCGGTCTGCTTTGTGCTGAAGCTCAACTAAGTATTTATCCAAAGCTGCTTCAGTATATAAGGAAGACTTCAAGACCTAATTGATCATTCAAGCCGTCATACTAAAAAGTTTGTGATGCAAGTCTAGAACCTTTTGTGAGCCTTGCTTGTATCGTCTGTGATACTTGTTTAGGACTGTGTGTGTGAGTTTGATACTCTTGTGTACTACACCGAAGTTGTGAAACAAGGTGTTAGTTGTTTGTGTTTGAAGGTAACTTCTACTTTGAGTCTGTTTAGGTCTGATAGGTCACAAGGGCTGTGACTGACCATTAGGATAGTGAGATGGGATCTCAGATCTAGGAATTCCTAGGTTGAAATCAATATGGGTAAGTCCTAGGTCATATAGTGTAAACGAGGAGTTTGCTGAGAGCTATTGAATAAGGACTACACTAGTGGATTTCCTTCCTGGCTTGTTAGCCCCCAGAGTAGGTGTGTTTGTCACTAAACTGGGTCAATAAACTCACTGTGTTCTTTACTTTCTTGTCATTTCTTTCCTTGTTGTTATTTATGTTTATCTCGTGACGTTGGAACATTGAACAAATCATCGCAATCGTTAAAACATTACATAGAACATATTAAAACAAGTGCGCTAGAATTTCAATTGGCATTAGAGCAGGCAACTTGCCTGTTTTAGGGTGAGCTCTAGGGAAGTTTCATTCTAGCATTATGGACAAGGAATGTGGATTTGTACACAGACCTCCTCTGTAGGATGGCTTAAATTATGATTACTCGAAATCACGCATGAGTGTGTTTGTCAAATCCATTGACGGCAAAACCTGGAAGGCAGTTTTGAAAGGTTGGGAGCATCCTGTGACACTTGATGCTGATGGTAATAGGACAAATGTGTTGAAACCAGAGGAAGAATGGACTGCTGCTGAAGATGAACTGGCTCTTGGAAATTCCAAAGCATTGAATGCTCTGTTCAATGGTGTTGACAAGAACATGTTCAGATTGATCAAGCAATGTACTGTGGCTAAGGATGCTTGGGGGATTCTCAAGACTGCACATGAAGGTACCACTAAGGTAAAAAGTGCTAAATTCCAACTTCTTACTACAAAATTTGAGAACTTGAGAATGTTGGAGGATGAAAGTATTTAAGATTATCACTTGAATATTCTTGATATTGCAAATTCTTTTGAGTCTCTTGGAGAGAAAATTTCTGATGAAAAACTAGTTCGAAAAATTCTCAGATCTCTATCTAAGAGGTTTGACATGAAAGTTACTGCTATTGAAGAGGCTTAAGATATCTCAAGTTTGAAGGTTGATGAATTGATAGGTTCCTTGCAAAACTTTGAAATAACTGTCATCAGTAACACAGATAAGAAGGGCAAAGGGATTGATTTTGCATCTAGTGTAGAGCTTGATGAGTTACAAGTAAATCAAAAAGATGATGAAGATATGACAGAGTCCCCAGCACTACTTGGAAGACAGTTCAAGAAGATCTTCAAACAGTTTGATAGAAGGCCCAGGTTAAATGGTCAAAACATCAGACCCAACATTGACAATCAACCTAGTAAAGAGAAGATGGTAAGGTCTGATGAGAAGAACTCTCAATACAAAGGTGTTCAATGCCATGAATGTGAATGATATGGCCATATCAGAACAGAATGTGCTACTTTTCTGAAGAAACAGAAGAGGAGCTTAGTTGTGTCTTGGTCAGATGGAGATGACTCAGATGATGAGGTGAAAGCTGAATCTGCAAATCATGTCTCTGGCTTAACTGGTAGAATTATGTCAGACACTGAATCTTGTGAAAAGGAGATGAGCTATGATGAGCTTGCCATATCACACTATGACCTGATGGCTAAAAATACTAAATTAACCCAAAAGGTTGAGGAACAGGTGAAAGTGATTGCCCAACTACAGGATGAGAGATTTGATAATCTAGCTCATATCTCAGAACTCAATGATGAGTTGTCAAGATTGAACTTCCAACTCAAGCAGATGAAGGAACAGGCTGGAATGATGACAATAGACTCAATGGTTAAACATCTAGAAGAACATCAGATCAAGAATAAATCTAAGTCCTCGGTTTGTGATCACTGTAAAGGGAAGGGTCACATTAGACCTTACTGCTTCAAGCTGCATGGTGAGTCAAAGCAATTTCAGCAGAAACCTTACAAGAAAGGATTGAACCCTAGAAGTGTCAACACTGGGTTAATTGCTCACACATCTCTCAGAGCATCATCTAAAGAGGACTGGTATTTTGATAGTGGTTGTTCAATACATATGATTGGGGTAGACAAATATCTAGAAGATGTAAGACCTTATGTTACCAGCTATGTTACTTTTGGTGATGGAGCTAAATGAAAGATCGTAGGAATTGGAAATCTGATTAAACATGGTTTGGCAAGACTTGATGATGTGTTGCTAGTTAAAGGATTAACTGCTAATTTAATTAGCATAAGTCAGCTGTGCGATCTAGGACTACAAGTAAACTTCACCAAGCCTGAATGTCAGATTTCAGATGAAAAAGGAGAAGTACTTATGAGAGGCACAAGGTCCAAGGACAATTGCTACCTTTGGGTATCTCAGGAAGAGTTATTTATATCAACCTGTCTTTTGAGCAAAGAAGAAGAGATCAAGCTGTGGCGCCAAAGGGTTGGACATCTACATCTGAAAGGGATGAAGAAAGCCTTATCTTCAGAAGCTATCAGAGGTCTACCTAATCTAAATATTGTTGAAGAGAGCATATGTGGTGAATGTCAAATTGGCAAACAGACAAGGATGTCCCATCCAAGGTTGGAACATCAAGCAACCTCTAAATTTCTTGAACTTCTGCACACGGATCTGATGGGACCCATGCAAGTTGAAAGCATTGGTGGAAAAAGGTATGTTCTTGTTGTTGTTGATGACTTCTCAAGATTCACTTGGGTGAATTTTATTAGAGAAAAATCAGACACTTTTGATGTGTTTAAAGAACTGTGTACTCAACTACAAAGAGAAAAGGGTTGTGGCATTGTAAGAAATAGGAGTGATCATGGAACTGAATTTGAAAATGCTAAATTTGATGAATATTTCTCAGATGAAGGAATCAAACATGAATTATCTTCTCCTATAACACCTCAGCAAAATGGTGTTTTGGAAAGGAAGAATAGAACTCTTCAAGAATCTGCCAGAGTCATGCTTCATGCTAAACATCTGCCTTATCGTTTCTAGGCTGAAGCTATGAACACAGCATGTCATATTCACAACAGGGTTACCCTAAGAACTGGAACCACAACAACTCTCTATGAGTTATGGAAGGGAAGAAAACCTACAGTCAAATATTTCCATGTGTTTGGTAGCAGGTGCTACATTTTGTCTGATAGAGATTACAGAAGAAAGATGGATCCTAAGAGTGATGAAGGAATTTTTCTTGGTTACTCCACAAACAACAAAGCTTATAGAGTCTATAATTCTAAAACTGAAACTTTGATGGAATCTATTAATGTTGTGATTGATGACGTGCCCAAAGAAAAGGTTCATGATGCTGAAGCTGATGTTGGAACATCTGTTCAGGAAACAAATGCACCTGTTCAGGTGAATGAATCTGAACTTGACAAAGAAGAAACTAAAGAAAATGATCAAGATCAGATGTCCACTACTAAAGGTCTTTCTATAAGAGTTCAGAAGAATCATCCTCAAGACCTAATCATTGGGAATCTTGATCAAGGAATCACAACCAGAAGCTATGTTGGAGTCATTGCCAACTCCTGTTTTGTGTCCAAGATAGAACCAAAGAATGTCAAAGAAGCCCTAACTGATGAGTTCTGGATTGAAGCAATGCAAGAAGAACTGAACCAATTCAAATGGAGTGAAGTGTAGGATTTAGTTCCAAGACCTGAGGGTATAAATGTGATAGGTACCAAGTGGATTTATAAGAACAAGTCTGATGAAAATGGTATGTTGGAACAAAGGGTGTTTCGCAAAATCACCTCTTAAGTTTTGATGATAACAAGGTATTAAAAATTGTCAATTGGATATGCTAAACATTTGTTCAAGTGTACATGATCTTAATCAAAGTATTATTCATAGAGGTTCTGATTGAAGAAGTCAAAGAGCAAAGGAATTGATATTGAAGCTTAAAGCATCTGAAGGAAATGCGTCTGAAGAAAGCGCTTCTGAAGACACGTCATCAGAAGCAAGGTCATCAGAAGCAAGAACATCAGAAGCTTCTTCACCAGAAGCATAAGAGTGTTGACATAGTACAGTGTACGAATTGTACGACCACTAACTCTACGCATGCCTCTGCAACCACCATCTCTGCATCTTGTCTCCACATCAAGACAAGAATAACAGTAATGTTCGCAGAACTTGTTTCTTCACAAGTGGAATGGATTTGAAATTAGTTCTTCATAGGACAACCATCAAATCAGGCAAAAGATCAATGGTGAAGAATCAAAGCTTCAGACAAGACAAGTTGATGTACCGGCTAGTTCTCAACGTCTCTCAAATCCTCTATAAATAGGGATGAAGACTTGAAGAATAAAAGTAGAAAAAACAACACATATACAAGAAACGCTTATTTGAGCCAAAATGTCGCAAGTTTAAACACATCAACAACTTAGAGAATTCTTACAAAAGTTCATATCTTAGAATTCTTAAGTGTCTAGAAAAACAGAGTCTGTTCTATTTGTATTGTTTTGTGAATACCTCTGATTGTATATCAAGTATTCAAAACCCTTTTCAATTCTTTGTAATTGTTTAGAGAAGTCTCTTTCTTGTGTGATTGAGCAAAGAAGTCTCTTTCCTGTGTGATTGAGCATAGAAGTCTCTTGGAGTTGTCCCTGAGCATTGAGAAGTCTCTTAATGTGTGTTTGAGCAACTTGTAATTTGATATTACATTTTAGTGGAACTCTCCTTGGAAGTGTAAGGGGGACAGGACTACTTCCGGTTTGTGGAAGGAACCTGTATAATTGCTTGTGTTCTTTCTTTCTCTGTTCTCTTACTCTCTATCCGCTGCACTAAGACTCTGAACTCTAGTCAGACTCTGAACTATTTCAGACTCTGATTCAACCCCCC
>Ga0228710_1012940_pt1 | contig 10137 bp, 6 predicted proteins | sample MedpolnodulmetaG_FD_177995 | JGI IMG/M metagenome (GOLD analysis project Ga0228710, IMG submission 177995) | Root nodule microbial communities from Medicago polymorpha collected in Santa Monica, California, United States - pink nodules | ecosystem: Host-associated > Plants > Roots > Nodule... | reverse complement strand
GGTTGCTTCATATCTTTCGGGTACCGTTACAAGAATTTTTTCAACAATTCTTGAGTCAGAGAATTCTGATCCCAAAAGTCTCACATTGTTTGCAATATTGAGAAGTTTGTCAGAGTAATCTTGAATCATCTCAGAATCCTTCATTCTTTGAAGTTCAAATTCCCGAATCAAGTTCAGGACTTGCATGCCTTTAATTCTTTTATCACCTTCATATTCCTTCTTGAGATAATCTCATATCTCCTTTGCTGATTTCAAGGACATGATTCTTGTGAAAATAGTGGTTGAGACAGCAGCAAACAAGCAGGCTTTTGCCTTTGCCTTCTTTGTCTTTTTTTCTTTTTGCATTTTTATTTGTGCCATGGTGGGTTTGTTTGGAAGTATAGGAATTTCATAATCTTCTTCCACTACTTCCCACAAATCCAAAGCTTCCAAATATGCCTCCATACGCACTGCCCAAAGTTGGTAGTTGCTTCCGTCGAACACCGTCGGAGCGATGCCGGAGAGACTTGCTTCGGTTTCCATGACGTTAAACTCACACAGATCCCTTAGAATAGGGCTCTAGATACCAATTGTTGCTAATTGAACAAGAAAACAGTTGCAAGAAATGAACAAGTTAGAGGAGAAATAACTGCTTTCATTCATATAATTGGTCTGATAAATCAAACTGAACACACACAACCTCTTTTACATAGTTTAACAATACTAAAACTTCCAATAACTACCACAATACAACACAATTAATTAATAAAAACTGTACAACAGTTACTAAAATAAAAACAGACAACACACACATCAGCAGTCCTAAGCATGATATTTAACATAGTTAGACGGGGATCAACAAGGACCATGGGTCCCCCACCCACCACAGATATTTTTTTAAACAAAACTATATTATCATTTTTTTTTTTGAAGAGGCTAAAATGAAATATATTACCACATGAAAGCGTTATTCCCTGTACAAGGTGTACCAAGGAATAAACGCAAGGTCTGAACAATATTTACAAAGGGAACTACAATAACAAGAAAATAAGCAAATGGAATAAACTATTAGCCTATGCCCAATATGATGAACGGATTAAGCCATCAGCCATGCAGATTGAAGGGGAGAGTAATGTGCTTCGCCTTCATCCACATATAGGAGATGGACTTAATCCTATCCACCACCTGAAGGACGGGGCTTTCTTTGCCTGTAAATACCATATTGTTACGTTCCTTCCAGATTTCCTAGACAGTTGCAAACCATATAACCTGTAAAATTGAGCGCCGCTTCCTGCCGAGGCCACCACTAAAGCCAAACTGATGAAAATGATCAGGTACATAGAGTGGGTTGGTCACTAAGATCCCAATCCAATTATAAACAAAGTGCCAAACAGAACCAAAAGTATTACAGTGCAAAAATAAATGAGAAGACGATTCGACACAATCACATCCTGCCACACACGTCCTGAAATCATGGGTAATGACACCTCGCCGGAGGAGGTTATCCTTAGTAGGCAATCTATATTATCATGTTGTTAAATTTTTTTTCTATATATTTTTTTTTTTTTTTTTGTATCATATTGTATAATGAGTACTTTTTTTTTATGGGTTAATCGTCTAAATTGACCCTGTAATATATGTAAAATCTGAAAAAATAACCACGTAAAATCAAAAATACATATTATAACCATGTAATTTGATATTCTTCCTATTTTTGACTCTCAAATATACATGAAGTCTAAAAAAGGGACATAGATGTTGAATTTTTTCATGATTTTTTGCATGCCTATTTAGGACGTTAAAATTTGATTTTACACAAAAAAATTGATTTTTTCGACAAGGGACGGATAAATTATAATTTTTTAAAACGTCAAAAACTCAAAAAACAAAGCAATCGAAATCTCGACCAAGAAATCAATTTTCGATTAGGATTTTTGCAGAAACCTCTATACAATTACATATAGAGGATCTGAAAAATTTCATAGCATTTCAACAATACCTCGATTTATTTTTTACTTTTCAACCAAAACATACAAAATTGCAATTTTATTCTAAGTAAGCATATACTTACAGGTCAAATTTGTTCTATAATTTTGTAGGCATAGTTACAGCATCATAAGAACCTTCATCATGAAATTTTAGAGTTTTTAAAGGAGGTGCACATTAATTATGAATTGTTTAAGAAATTTATAATTATGTGGTACAAAATTTTATGATTAATCATTCTTTTGTCGAAAAAATCTAATTTTTTGTGCAAAGTCATATTTTAATGTCCTAAACATGCATGGAAAAATTCACGAAAAACTTCAACCTTTAGGTCATTTTTTTAGACTTCGCATATATTAGACAATAAAAATAATATCAAATTACAAAGTTAGAATATGTGTTTTTTATTTTACAGGATCATTTTTTAGCCTTTACGTATATTACGGGGTATTTGAAAAATTAACCCTTTTTTTATTCATTACATTAAGCTTTAAAAATTAAGTTTCTACTATTAGAAACATTTTAACCAGGTAAAGTATAAAACAAATATGATATGATTAATTTATTACCATATTTAATTTGTCTTATCTTCTTTTTGAAGCAGCGTAGCGAATTCACCACCACAAATGTGCTCAAAGATGTTCGTTTTTAGATGTTTACTAGTTGTGAATTAGACGATACACAACAGAGTATCCGGATTTAAGCGCTTAAATAGGTCGACTCATTTGTCCACATCACTCATTTTACAATAATACTTAATAAACACCAATTTTCTCCAACCCAACACCACAAAAGAAATTACTAAATAGGTCCCACAAATAATTTCATATCATTACATTTCAACAAAAATTTATTTATTTCATTATGATTTATTAAATAGGGTCCACACAAAGTGAAGAGAAAGAGGGGGTTTCCATAGCCACCTTTTTTTTTTTACAAAATAGTCAACCTTCTCTATAAGCACCTAAATACTATACTCCACAATGAAAGTGCCTATTTAATATGGTTTTAAATAGGTGAAGCATCCACCATTGTGGATGACCTTATTATGTCAAAAATTAGTTGTGATTGTAAATTAAATTCTTGTCCATTGATTAAGAGAGTAATACGACTTGTGTTAACTCTTATGATGTCTACAACCATATAACGTGCATTTCAGCAATCAAAACTATAAAAACAAGGCTACATGACAAGATGGAAAATGATTTTCTCATAAATTACATGATTATTTATATTAAAGATGAGATTGCTGAAAAAGTTACATAAAATATGATAATTGATGATTGTAACTCCTTTGATCATGCAATAAAAAAAACATAATTGATCATTGACATTCTTTAATGTTAATTTTTAGTATATTATATGTTATATTTTTTATCAAATCTATTTTTTTAGAGGACAACAAAGCTATTACTTTTTTGTTAAAAGAACAAAGCTATTACTTTATCATTTATTTATAATATATATGTCACCAATTTTTATTTTTTTTTATAATATATATCAATAGAATTATTTATAACAATAATTTGGATATCCAAAAATAGATCCAAAGTAAACCGTGTTAACTTAAATTGGTGTTGGTCTCGTCTGAACCAAACCACATATCATTTTATTTTTAGATCAGATGATTTTTTTAATCTCACAATGGTTCCAACCCGCATCGCGGACATCACTAATTAGACTTGTGAAATTAATAGGTCAACAATGAATTTAAGGGCGCGAGGGAGGAATTGCTATGTACATTGGATCCATTATGAGGAATGAAGGCAATTATAAGAGAATTTAAATAACAATTATTTTAAATGGAGACAATGAAATTATTCTACCATAAGTGCATAGTAAGAAAATCAGATTAGAAAAAGGAGTGTATTACTAGAATTACTAGCTAGTCTTTAATAGTCATGAAGGAAATTGATGGCAATGGACTTCTTTTGATTACATAGTTAATGTGGACTGATCATGAGAAATGGAAGAAAGTTAGTCATCTCTTTCTGAATATAAGTTGCCTCCTATGTAGAAGGAGGTTAACCATGAATGAATGTACTAAGGTTAAAAGAAGGTGCAAAAAAATTATGAATTTGTTTTGAATTGGAAATTCCTAGGCTAAGTTGTTTAGAGTTCTATAAATTAAGATTGATATAATTCTTGCATGTATTGTGTGTCTGGATATGGCAAACCCTAATCCAACTACCTTAAAATTCTCAATAGTGTTAATTGTAATACTTTTGAGGCTAGAGAGACAATTGCTTCTCTTTTTGGTAAAGTATCGGTTACAATAATCAATGATATGAGGCAAAATCACATCCCTACAAATATCACTTTTCATTGCAAATCGAAAAACGATGATCTTGGATTTCACACACTCGAGTTTGGAGGGAGATACATATTTTCATTCAGGCCACAATTGTTTGGAGCAACGTTATTCTTTTGCAGATTTACATGGCAAGGAAGCTTGCACCCTTATTACTTTGATATTTTTGATTTCCAACGAGATGATTGCAAGACTTGCAAATGGAAAATAAGTAAATTTGGTGGTTGTAAGTATCGTACAGAAACAATGCTGTTTGATGTATGTTTGCCTTGGAACAGTAGATCCCAAATTTAACTTTTTTGTGTGTTCTTGCAATTGAAATAATACAAATCCAATTTATCAATCTACATCTTTATCTTTTTTAACTGAATATTATTTTTTATTGTCTTTATAGAATTACCACTCTTATCTTGACAAAATAAAATAAAATTACTACTCTTATAACTATTATTTGAAGAAAATCCTCTGATTCACACACTCGTAGGCTCGTAGGAGGTCTGAACTAACTATTATTGATCTTTTTGGTCTTGATAATGAAGGGATGGTACTAGTGCTACTCCAAATATATATGTCCTTTCTAAGCGAAACGCAGATGGAAAATGTTGACTTTATGAATGATTTTAAATCAACGGGTGATGTTTTTCACTTCAACAAACATGATGCCTCAGACTTTGGTTATGTCATATCCGAAAGTCAGAGACTATTTCATTCACATTTCACAAACTTTTAGTGAAATTCAACAGACGACATGCAAATGCGGTGACTCATACTTTATCTGAAGAAGTCGTCTTAGTCAGTCCCATCATTTATTTTGATATCTCTTATTGTATTAATGATATTATTATTAATAAAATGTTGAGATATTTTTTGTAAATCTCGAGTTGAGATAAGATCACCATAATTATTGTGCCCATTGGGCCAATAATTAAATAAAAAGTAGATATTTATAAAAATATTTTAGAAAATAATATTATCATATATGTAATATTAGAGATGGTCAAATCTCTCCTAAGAAAGATATGATCAAATCATTTTGATAGCGTCGTTGAATATAAATTACAATCCTATTATATTTCCTCGTTGGTTTTGAAATTATTGTAATTTCCATGCATAGTTAAAAATTTACAATTATTCATATGTGTGACAAGATTATTTGTCCCCCATGAACTTAACTCAGTTGGTAAGGACAATACATATATCATACATGGTTTGGGGTTCAGACCCCGACACAACCAAAAAAATATTATTTAAAACTGTTAATGTTTCTCTCTCAGAGTCAGATATTTTTAAATGTGAGACAATGTTTTTTTGAATTTAAAGTTGTAAATATTTCTTAGAGTCAGATATTGTTTAATAAGAATGAACGTGATTGCAAAAATGTTCATGGAGGGAGAACGACAACACTACATCATTTTCTCCCAAAACCGATCTATCTCATTTTCTCATCACTTCTCTCTTTTTCTATCTTTTTTGAATCCACAAACCAACAAATCACAACCTCTACTTACAACACCTAAAACATCTTTCTCTTTTCTTTCTTCACATATGATTCTTTATTTTATTAATTTGAATCTCATACTCCAACTAGTTGAGGTCTATTTGTTGGATCTTTCTTTTTTCAAAAAATATATATATAATTAGATAGTAAAAAGTAATTCCTCAAATATTAAAGCACGAGAGTAAAGAACATATTCTTTGCAAATTTTAACTCAACATATTGAGGTTTTACTACATTGTAATACACCAGATGATCTTGTTAATGATCTTACAGATTTGGCATCAACAACTTCAAAATTTTGCTCAGGGTTATAATTTGGTTTTGCACTTGTCCACCTTTTGTTTCCATGAAGGATGCTCCATTTTCAAAAGCGTCGCCAACTGAATAAAATTCCCATGTATCTCCAACTTCGTTACTACTTTTTCTCCATGTAACCTACACCAATTATATAATTAATTAATATAACATACTATATCCTTTTATAAGCGAAACAATCATAAAAGCTAGGTGTATTAATTGCTTGTAATAATTACCTCTTTTTTCCCTACGGTTGGTGCTATGAAGAGGTTTGATTGACTTTTAAGGATTGGTTCCATATTTCCACCTATTGCATATTGCACCCATCCCATATACAGATTATTCACAACATGTGCATATCCATGACGAATTCTGGAATATTTTTAATTAACGATAAAAGTTATGAATAAATATGGTGATTTTTTTAATTTCTAATTTTGTATAATAAAACTAATAATTTTGCAATTATTGATTACCTCGGCATGCGTTGGTGGCAATTAGGTCCAAAATAGTTGTATACAACTGTGACTTTCATGTTTTTGTCTCTCACAAATCCATCATCGTGACCAAGAAGCATAACTTTATTTTGCTCTCTAAACCAATTATTGGATACTGTTATATTCGTGGAACCTCGTGTAACATCTAGAAGACCATCTTGACAATCCGAAAGTGTGCTATGATCAATCCAAATTTTTGAAGCAGAAACCAATCTGATTGCGTCTCCATCAACTTGACCTAATGGCATTATGTTTCCATCGGGACCCATCACCATTCCAGGAGCTTGAGGTCGACAATGATGAACCCTAATTCCGTGGATGATTATGTTGGTTGCCTAATAACAAATAACAAACACGTCATTCTAAGTTAGGAAGTAGTAGATATATGTTTAAAATAATAAAAGAAGAAATTTAAAGTAACAATAATAATGATTGTACAAACTTGAATGAAAAAGAAAATTTGGATGAAAGTTAGAGAAAACTGTTACAGTTTATATCTGATTTTAATGTGGTATATGTTTTAGAGATGATAAATTAAAGATGAATTAAATTTGTTAAAATTTTCGAATAATCTTCTAGTATTAAAGGTATAACATTTTTTTTAACAATGCTAACATTGATATCACTTTTTTACATGCATTTGTTTTGCTACAAAGCTGAATTGTGGGAGAGATTTCAATTGTCTATTTTTTTCATTAAAATTTTTCATTTAAAATTGAATACTTGTTAGTAATTTTGACATTATTATTTGTAATTACCTTATATATCATCAAACACGCATTATCTGCAATGTGGACATCGACACCTCGACCGTCAATGGTAGTAAAACTGCTAATGAGAAGTGGTCTCACAAGTTTAATGTTCATATCCTTTTGGAATGTAATCCAAACTTTACCTTGAATCTTAGAAGCTCCATATCTCAATGTTCCAAGTCTTGGATTTAAAGGGTCGTCACTATGATCGGTAACTTTGTAATGGATTAGGTCTTTACCAACGTTGTTTGTCATTTTCCCTGCATATCCCACTGAGCAAAGAGCAAGTTGTTGTCGATGTTTCCTCCATTCAGGATTGAATCTCCAACATTGATCAATCACATTCATTTCCATGCCTTCTATCTCAGATTGCTTGGAAGAACTAACTTTTGCAGTAAAAAATGTGACCAAAACTACAAGTAAAATAAAGCACCAAAAGATGGAGTTGATTACTTGGTGACAAACCATGATTCAATATATACTTGTTTTTTGAATTGATTGGAATACTAATTGTGTTATTGAGAAGAGAGGGATAGTAAGGAGGAAGAGGTTTTCTTAGTTTTATATTGGAAAATAATCGTGTATAAAGTGGTAATATAGGTAAAAGTTGCTAAGAATTGTTTGAGGTTTGGAAGTTTGTTTAAGTTGTTGTGTTATGCTTTGGCCAAATGACTCATATATTTAAGAGGAAGACTAAAAATAGGAGGAAGAATTTCTTAGTTTGTTATAAATCATTAGCTTAAATTGTATGAATACAACAATTATCTAAATTTAGACAATAATTATAGAAAGATGTGATGGAAAGCGATAAATATATACAAATGTGTTTAGGTAAACAAAATATTGTTTATCCTTCTTATTGTTAGTACTTTTGTAAATATATGCATGTTTGATTTGTTTATGATGATTGATGGAGTTTTTTTTTTGTAATTTAAACGTTATTGATTTCAATCTATTACGTAATATACTATTGGACTGTTTAATTTAACTCTGGTTTATTACTTTTATATATATATATATATATATATATATACCTCACCATATATGCAAACATATCTTACCAGTAACGCTACACTACATATATACAACTCTCATGACCTCCCAATAAACATAAACCAAATGAACACTCCACTTTGAAGCAAGCGATTAAATTTAACTCTGGACCTGTAATTTATCTTCGGTTTATTGGTTTATTAATTAAATTTATAGACCTCACTAAATATGCATGTTAAAAATACCTTACTAGGAATACTATATATCTACAATCCTCATGGCTTCCCAATATACAACACCTGCACAATATTGGCTCCCTTGCATACCTTGTGGATTGTTGGTGATAGAATTGTCACGAGGATTGGCTCGCACAACCTCGAAATCCTTGGTTTGTTGAATCTTATTTTGAAACACGAGTTTCACAATGTAAACAAGTTATTTTGAGGCTTGATACACGATGTCATGTATCTCGTTGACTAATAAATACACTATCATTACTACTGGAGTCTCAGGTGTTTCAATCAACTATATATGAGAAACGCCAGAAAGAGTTAGGGAAGTTGGCATTCCCAACGTTTGTGAAGGTTCATTCAATCGACGATGTCATGACCCTTTGGTTGTTGAAGATGACATTTGCTCCATACTTTTGAGGCTCTTTTCATACCTTAGGTGCATACGTCAAATATAATCCTAACATGGGGAATTCAATTTTTTAGTGGTAAATGTCATATTGTCCCACTGGGTGTGTCAAATTTGTTGATGGAAGATGAATTTTGCCGAGGTTGACGGAGATTTATCAATTGTGATTCCCCTATTCCAAGCGATTAATATTGAGGAAGGAACTTTGTCGCCTCGATTGTGGGTTCCTTAACTACTCTACTCGAGCGTTAGATACAATTGTTTTTGGATTTTTGAGCTGCATTAAAAAATGTATAAATAAAAGTAGGAAAATAAAGAGATGAATTGCGAAAATAGCCTTGTTTAATTGATTGGATGTGTTAATTACAATGAAAGATAAAAAAAACCAAAATTATAATGTATAATTAGAGTAATTATAGTGAAACTATTACCTATTAGCCAAACAACATAACATATAGTTAGTAGCCCCTATTCGGCTAATTTTTCTGAGTGTGCGTGATAACTCCCATGTCAGTAGGATTGTGCCACCCACATTTGTCTTTATTCTCCTCTCATTGGCATGATACATTGACACAATCGTTTTATGCGAATCCCCATTATCGATCATGTTCAGTTCATTACTCATAGCGGTTATTGGCGTTGAGAGGAGCAAACCATGAGTTATTCACCATTATCAAAATCTCAATGTGTCTTTGACTCAACTTTGAGTCTTGAATGACCCACGTTCTGAGTTAGTGGTTTTGAGAAAGAGTTAACTTTCTCACTCAAAAGTTCGAGTATCTCCTATCATTCACTTGGTTGAGGTCGCCTAATTGTTGTAATCGTCAATTTGTCGAATTCAACCGACAATATGATTATTTTTGGACCCGACTCCTCTAAAGTGAACAATTCACTTTATAATGTAAAATGAGGTATATCCACAGTTAATTAACAAATTAAAGATAAATATCATAAGTACAACATAACAAATCATGAATTTGTTACAATAACAATCCTTACATATTTTTTTCCACTTAAATTGTTTTAGAAGATCTCTACCATTATTTTTAAGTGTAAACAAATATCAAAATTATACATTGGTGTGTATGAAACACAGATGTTATAATTTTTTATTTTTTTTTCTCCATTGATTTGAAAAGATATAATGTGAGAGAGATAATGTTTTTTTTTTTTTTGAATAAAAAT
>Ga0228710_1012938_pt1 | contig 10139 bp, 9 predicted proteins | sample MedpolnodulmetaG_FD_177995 | JGI IMG/M metagenome (GOLD analysis project Ga0228710, IMG submission 177995) | Root nodule microbial communities from Medicago polymorpha collected in Santa Monica, California, United States - pink nodules | ecosystem: Host-associated > Plants > Roots > Nodule... | reverse complement strand
ATAGTACTTTGATTATGGATCCTGCACACTTGAACAAATTGTTTAGCATATCCAATTGATTATTTTTAATACCTTGTTATTGTCAAAACTCAATAGGTGACTTGTGAAACACCCTTGTTCCAACACGCTCTTCTGTCTTGGGTGAACATGAGTGAGGCTTTACACGTGATTAGTAAAAAATTTGTGTGTTTGTTTTGTTTTTTATAAATGTTTACTTACACTTGACTATTGTTCTCAGTCGGATGAACTACGTGTAAGCTTGACTTGAGATTAGTCAAACTATGACTACTTAAGTTTTTGACATATGTTTGACCTTTCGTCCAGCTAGCGTGGACTTCAGTGAGACTTTACTTTGTATCAATCTAACTTTGTTATGTTTGTTTATTTAAAAATGGTTCGACCTTTCTTCTCAATTGGATGAACTAAAAGTAAGCTTCAATTGAAATCAGTGAAGCGATGGTTGTTTAGTTTTCGACAAATGTTCGACCGTTCTTCTATCTCGGGTGAACTTTAGTGAGGCTTTATACGTGATCAATAAAAATTTTGTGTGTTTGTTTTGTTTTTGATAAATGTTTACTTACAGAGTTACACTTGACTTTTGTTCTCAATCAGATGGATCAAACTATGACTACTTAAGTTTTTGTCATATATTTGATCTTTCGTCTAGTTAGTGTGGACTACGGTGAAGCTTTACTTTGTATCAATCTAACTTTGTTATGTTTGTTTTTTTTTAAAATTGTTCGACCTTTTTTCTTAGTTGGATGAACTAAAAGTAAAGTTTGATTGAAATCAATGAAACTATGGTTAGTTCAGTTTTCGATAAATGTTTTTGGTCAGATAGATAGATGTAATCTTGACTTGAGATTAGTCATGGTTAACTATGTGTTCAACCCATGTCTAATTTTGTTAAACTGGTAAACCATATCCAATGATTAAACGTTAAGTCAATCTTTCCTATGTACATTTTCAGAATGCCTTGTATTTGTCATCCCACTGTATTTGGTTCGACTCACATATGCGCCAATTCATTAATTTTTTTCTCTCTCTATTTCCGCCCTTGTATTGTATTCGACACATGGATTTCATATCGAAACAAACTGATAATAATTAAAAGCCTTTGAATGATGAAAAGAAAAATTCTGTAATAGTAGCAGCACAATAAAATATAAAGTAATAATCCATTTGCCTTTCTTCTTGCTTATGCAATGCCTTTCTACTATAGTACACTACACATGGATTTCTTCTTCTTATCATTTTAAGAGAACATTGAACTCTATGAATTTATAGATCAATTAGCACATATTAACTATCAATTTCATATCAAGAATTCAATGGATCAAACTACCTGGGAAAAAAACTAATTATACCCTAATTTTTTATTGCAATATAAAGTAGTATAATTGGTAGTAGCATAAGGTCAAACGATTCGGCAAAATAAGCCCTTATTTTGTAGGCATTGAAGCATGATAATCAATTATGATCTCAATGTTCCTAATAACACAGTTTTGAAAACAACGACCATTCTCATGATGTCTAGAATCAAATGGACGACGACGATTCTCACGATAATTGGAAACTGCGGCAACTTGGAACGACAGAATTGAACAATCAAAATGGAAAGAAGAATGAAGAAGAAACATGAACTGATCATTAGGGAAGAATAATGAAGAAGAAATTTTTGTTCTCACTTTCTTGGTGTTCTAGGTTTTGGAATGGAAGAAATCCAGCTGAAAAAAATTTGATGTGAAATTTTAATTGTTATAAGCCCTGCGATGTAATTAAATAAGATTGAACACTTAAATATAATTAAATAAAAATTAAAGTATTAAAAGTTACCTTATAATTAAAATTGACTCTATCTTTTTTTTTTATAGAAAAAAATGACTCATTTATTTTGACATTTAATGTTGCATATGTATATTACATTTTGATTGGTTGATAATTACCCCTTAAACAAGAGAGGGTAATTTAGAAAAAACCATCCACTATGATTTCTGATCCTTCCATGTTTATTTCGGATTAAGATTTACTAAGTTTAGGGAAGAATAGTCACCATAATCTCTCACTTGCGTTACTCTCTCTTTCATCTTAACTACCGTTTCCTTTTCTTCATTCTCCCTTCTAAAACACTCTAACATATACTAAAGTCACCGTAATTTTCCATCTCAAAAGTTAGCCAATCCCAACTCATTTGTCTCTCAAATCTCAACGCCCTACATTTGTAGTTTGCAGCGCCAACACCCCGTCTCTAGATTAGAGAAGAGAAATTTCGATTCAACCCAAGATCATTTTTAATTAAAATCAATTTTATCAAATTCAATTTTCACGTGCCTCTGAACCAAACACATGTAAGTGTTGAATGTAACCAAATAGACAACTTTGAGCAATATAATACGACACTTAAATGACTTGTAGTTGTATGAATTTGTGATCAATAGTTGCAATGCTTTAACATGGTTAGTTTTTTTTTTTCTTTCCTTTTCTCGGCTCACAAGTATAACATGCAAGGATCAGAAATTAAGGGAATTTTTTTTTGCCAAGAAATATTAGAACTAAGTCTTCGTGAAATTGTAGCCATCAAACTGTGTTTGATCGTTGAATTTATCTTCATGATACAAGGTAAGCCTCGAATTAATATGTTTTGTTATTTGTTGTTGTTGAGTTCTGAATTTGTTATAGCTTTGTTGTGCTTGTATATGCTTTTGACATTGTTGTTTGTGATTTGTAGTGTGTTTGGTAACCCTGCAGGTCACCACCACCTTGCGTTTTATGCCCCTCTCACCGCAGGTTTTCTGAAGCTCCAATTGTTAGCTTCAACCAAACGTGCAGTCACACCACAACTTCTTTTTTAAATTCCAAAGACAAGCTTGATAAAATTGTATTGAATTTCAAGAATGAACCAGTGAGAATATTTATTGGAGAAAGATAAATAATGCCATGGTGGGAGGACATATTCCAATAAGATTAAACACTAGCCATTTCTTCTTGGTCAGACACAACACATGCAACCCTTTCACATCAGAGACTAACAAATTGTTTTAGTAATTAACCTCTGGAATCCGCTTCTTTTGGACTCATATTCAAGACCCTGCAAGGTTTATTTTCATGGTTAAACTCAGGTTCAGGAATACCAATTGGCGAACACTCTTCAATTTGGTAATCTCTCTCGTCAACCATAGATTTCAGGTATGAGCATGGCCTTTCCTCAGGATCAATAGTAGGAGGAGGCTCTTGACCTGAACCAAATGGTAGCTCCAAAGATGCAGAGCCAGGAGGATGTGTTCTCATCTGCACAGATCTTAGAAGTGCAGCTCTTCTTAAGTCTGCTGAGTGGCATATATCACTTGGAGATGATGGGAAGCGGCCGTCGGAGTCTGAGCTTCGCTGACGAGGCTGGGAGCAAGTAACTGCTGAGACTGGAAAGCCATGAGATGCATTTAAACTTGTAGAAGGCCCTGAAGAAAATGTGTTTTGTGATCTTTGGTATCTGCATGGAGAAACTGGACTGCCGGGTCGGCTATCCGGATGGGATGAGCAACTATGCACAGCGGTTTCACAAAACCTTGAGTCGTCGGAGTCTTCTGACATCGGTGAATATTGTAAAGACATGTCATCCCTAAAAATAAGTTCAACAAAAGGAAGTATCTGAGACACAACGAATTAATTTCAACAAAAGATTGCTAGCTGTTTGCTATTGGTGCCGGGAAATTATAATTTTCTATGCATTATATCTAAGCATTTTGAATAAGGCACAAAGAGCATAAATAAACACAATGCGGGTAACACTGGAAAAGAGTAGCATCAGGAAAATTGAGAACTAGGTAAACCGTCCACAACCTGAGTCATGTTTATTATATAATTTGAATAAAACTATGAAAACAGACGCATGGAAACACATATATAACCTTACACATAATGCTTGGGAATGTAAGAATTTTTCGAACACAAGAAATAGCAAATACATTGAGTTAGCGACAAAAATACTTCTTAAAAGCATGTAAGTTCATATGAATTATTTTGAAGTTATTTATTTGTAAATAGAGTTTAAATCATATGAAGACTAGAAAAATGCTTATGGTGTGTAAACATGACAAGAAAAAATTAAGCAACATACTTTTAGTTGACTCTAGATTGCATCAGCTATTGTCTAATCGCAACTAGTGGGCAGCCCAGTGCACTAAAGCTTCCACATACGCAGGGTCTGGGAAGGGGACCCACCATTTTGGTATATTGTACGCAGCCTTACCCAGTTTTTTACACAAGAGGTTGTTTCCAGTACTTGAACTTGGGACCTTTCAGTCATGTGACAATAACTTTACCGTTATGCCAAGTCTATTTGCAACTAGTATACAAATAATTTCCCGCCCATTCATGCTTCCCAAAGAAACTTTTTTCTTGTTGCATTCCACATTTTTTTTAATACATATGCTATACAAATGTTGAGCGAATAGTCGCAAATCGCTATGGCTGGAAAGTAAATGGTCCTGAATTTTAGTCCATGCATACCACTGCGTTTTTTATTATTATTATTATTATTATCAAATAGTCCACATAAATGATCAAAATAGCCACAGTATGTATCAGGAGTATCAAGTAGATATGGCCTATTTCTCTGTGCTATGAGAGCCAAAAACCCCAAAAAATCAAAGGTTGAGTTACTTGAGTTATAGAGCATATAAGAGGCTATGCGGTAGATTCACTTAACAATGCATTGATGCCAGATGAATGTCTTAAAAATATGGAGTATGACCATGAAGCGCAAATAAAGACCTTGTACCTACATCAAGCTTTCGAGTTTGTTCACAACAAAACCTTAGTGAAAAAATTTAGTGGTCCTCTTTCATTCTGGAATAGCAAAGGGAACATCATTCTCAACACTTATTCATATAAAATAAAAGTGTAAAACTATAAGCCAAACCGTTATGAAAGATTTAGAGAATTATGATATCATTTGATCCGTGTAATCAATCTGCCTAATGGGAAAAGACTCTGGGCATTTTGAACCAAATTAAAGAGATTAAAAGAAAAGAAAAAAAAGGCATAATGTTCTATAAAAAGAAAATTGCATAACCAAAGAACTATGCACCATTATGCATATCTTTTGTGTGGCTAGAATGATGATTTAAATACTTTTAACCAAACTCTCAAGTATGAAGAAAAATGATAAAAAGAAGCAAGCAAAGAAAATCAAACAAGTATAATTTTCCAGAGATTTCTGAAGCCAACATACACTGCCAAAATATGTATAAAATGTAATAATGCAACTGGCAATAACTCGCTCCACAAGCAATGTGAAGCTAGCTCATACATTGCAATTTGCACATGTTAGGTCCTATTCATTTTCAAATAATTACAGCTGATATGATACTACAAAATAAACCTCGTTCATAGAGAAATAGTTGTCGATATTTTTCCAGAATTGGATTAGTATAATGTAAAGCAGTGTAGTTGTAGAACTTTGATTTTACCTGAGAGAGAAAGCACTTTCAGACCTTGCTGGAGATTCCATGAGATTATCAGGAAGTGAGTCTCCAACTGTCAATCCATTAAGACTTGATGCCATTATCTACAAAGTGAAACAAAAAATTAACCAACTCTGATTTAAAGCCTAAAGTACCTCATTTCATTTGATTGTTACAAAAACATACATAAAAACTTATAATCAACTAATACAATTTAATCAAAAATCTAAATGATCAAAACAAACATGTCCTTCAAACAAAAAACATCTTAAAAAATAGTGTTTGAGCTCAAATATTCATAAAATTAATATTATTATTTGTTCAGAGCATAATAATAACTGCATCACAAGGATACGGAAATTGAATGAAACAAGCAATAAATTAGAAAAACTAAAACATTAAAAAAAAAACAAAATCTATCATAGATTCACCATAGCTGCCAAGTGGGTAAAAATTGAAACCTTAAAAACAAAACAATTTGGAAGTTATGGTAAAGTTAAATTTTTTAAAATAAAATACGAAAAACAACAATAACAGGACAAAAGGTAAATGAGACAAAGATGTTGAACCTCGCTTAGGTAACGTTTGTGAGAACGAAGATTATCGACATAAACTTCTTCTTCGGGGTCTCTGGTGCGTTTGCTACTAGGTGAAGATGAAGATGGCGAACCTCCCAAATTCAAATCGAAACCCATTGTTGGATCCAATACCAAGAAATTTATTTGGAGGAAAAGGGGTTATTCAATGTCGCGAATTTTGAGCAAAATTTGAAGGTTTGGTTTCTCTTCTTCTTCTGTTTTCTGCCATTAATGTAAGGACACAGTGAAATGAAACGCATAGAAGTGTATTCTGAGTTTTTTCGGGGGTGGGGGTGCAGAAAGTGATTGGAGGGTACTGTAGCATCTTACGGCTGACGTGGTTTATGATTGCAGACTACTAGTAATGGACACGTGTTTTTTGAGCGCCATGTGACACTAAAGAAAGACTACAAGTGATAAATATTTATAAAAATACATCTAATAAATGCATTGGTAATAAAAATATTAATTTTTTAAGATAATGATTATTTATTTTAGAATGTTGAGCGTCTTTGACACTCGTTAACAAGATTATTTTTAAGGAAAAATATTATTCTCCTTTTATGAGATGGTAACCATATTATTGTTATTCATGAAGCTATTTCATTGGAGGATAATGAAGTGTTGACAACACCTTTTATGATAGATGAATTCGAGAAGATTATTTTTTTTTATAAAATTGGGTAAATGCTTAGGACCAGATGAGTTCAACACCGACTTCTTTCATAAATTTTGGTTTACTTGAGGAGAAGAAGTTTTTAATCAATGTTGTGTGTGGCTTTCAACAAGTAACTTTCTATATTAAAAATGACTAACATTGCTCTTATTATAAAAGTTGACTCCCGAGTCTCAATGTAGGACTAACCACCTATTGTTTTGTGTAATAATGCACCAATTATATCCCACCTCTATTTTATTTATTTATGAAAAAGATCTTGGTCAAGCAGTGAACCTTAAAAAATCCAAGATTTTTTTCAGCGAAAATGTCTCACATGCAGAACACAATAGTATTGCAAATATGCTTGATGTACTAGGCATGACAATGGGATGGGATAGAGACGAGTTTTACCTTCCCGTTCCGATACCATACTTTTATATACTTACCTATTACCCTACCCATATCCAGCGAGGATGATAAATCAAATTTTATCTCCGTCCCCGACGGGTTCAAGTATCCCCGCCTCATCCCCATCCCCGCAGTGGATGACTTCTATTTTTTTAATAAAAATAAAAGTATTTTCCATCCCCAAGCGCAATGTTGTAATGCATTGTCCAGCAAAGAGATGATGGTGATAGATGATTATGGTGTAGGAGAAGAGAGAGGTCAAGAGTGTGCAATTTGGAAGGAGAAAAGAGAGAACTATGATAAGTGAGTATCATCTGAAAAACTGAGACTCTTATTGTGTGAGTGAAATGGTTGAGGTTTTGAGTTTTTATTTATATAAAAGGGGTAATAAATTGTTTTTTTTTCTCTACATTTAAGATGTATTTGGGTATGGGGTTCGGGGTGGGTACCTATATCCCCGTTCCCCATCCTATACCCGTATTTTAAAATCGGGGAAAACCCAAACCCATTTAAAGTGGGGAAAACCCGTCAAATCAAGTTTGGTTTGGGCAAGTACCCGCATGTATGAGTTTTGTTGCCATGCATATGTGTACATGTTGTTCTTGGTACCAGTAAATATTTAGTACTACTTTCTATAATATAGAGAAGTGAAAAACTCACTTTTAACTTCATCAAAGATAAGATTTGGAAGAAAATTAATTCATGGAGTAGTAAATGTCTATTAAAGGCAGAGCTTGAAGTTCTATTCAAATCAAATTCTCTAATCTATTCCTACTTATTTCACGAGTTTATTCACTTTGTTTGTATCTCTTTGTGAAGAGATTGAAAAGATGATAAATTCCTTTTGATGGTGACATTCAGGAGCTCAAAATAGTGGAATTAATTGGCTTTATCAGGACAAGTTATCTTTGTACAAAAATGATGGATATATGAGTTTTGAAAATTATCTACCTTTAATCTAACAATGTTAAGCAAACATCGTTGAAGAATTATGACAAATTCAGGTTGACTTATAGCTGAGCTTTATAATGTGAGATGTTATCCCCGATGTAATTTCTTCGAGTCTACATTGGAGCATAAGCTTAGTTTTGTATGGAGAAGTATATGAATTCAAAGTTTACCCTTGAAGTAGGAAGCATATGGAGGATAGGTGATGGTGTGCATATTCTGGTTTGAAATAATAGCTGGATTGCGAGTGATGTAATTCTTTTTTCTCATATGGCTAGTGATATCCCTTTAGCTAATCTAAAAGTCTTTCGTTGTATGAATCATGACCGGAAAGAATGGAACATGTCATTCTTGAAATCATTTTTTGAGCAACAAATAGTTGTTCATATTGTGCAAAGACCGTTGTTCCATTTGGTGACTGAAGATCGTTTAATTTGGAAAAAAGAAAATCATGGGAATTATTCGGTCTGAAGTTTATAGGCTTTGTATGCAAGAGTTACTCGATACATCATGTTTTACGGTGCAAAGATCGTGGGATCTAATTTGGAAGCTCAAAGTTCCTCCAAATGTTTTTTTTAAACTGTTTACCGACACACATGTGCCTCAAAGATAAAGGAGTCATCTGCCTTGAAAATGGTGTTTTGTGTAATTCAAGCAATGAAGACAATCTTCTTCTATATTTTCAAAGCCAAAGTAGCCTAAATGTATGGAATATTCGGTCAACATCAACATCAATTTCGGTCACAAATCTGATTCAGCAGGAGATGAACATCAATGAAATTATATTTAAGGTACTACAAGTATTGTCATTAGAAGACACAACTTTTGTTGTTGTGTACTTTGGAGCATCTGGAAACAAAGAAACAATAAGGTTTGAAATGAGGTAGTTGATCCTCAAACTTATGCTGTAGACCAAGCAAGAACCATGCTTCAAGAATGGTTAGCTGTTTGTTTGATGCGCAACACGTCAATTTCCCTCCCAAAGCAAGTAGGTAATGCGAAGTGGACAAAACCATCTATTCAAGTGCAATATTGATGTTTCTTTTTCAAACAAACAAATAAAGTTGGAATAGGAGTATGCATAAAGGATGATGCGTGCGCTTTTGTTTCGGCAAAAACTAAATAGTTTAGTCCAATTTGTGAGGTGCATGTTGGTTAAGCTATATGATTATTATCAGCGGTAGATTGAGTTCATGACTTGAATTTAAAACCTATTGATTTTGAGCTTGATGCTAAAAAAAGGGTGAATAGTTTTTCATTCTGAATACATGATGTCACAGAGGTTGTGATGATTATTCATAATTGTAAAACTATTTTCAAACAATATTATGTTAACTCCAATGTTGAATTTGTAAGGAGGCAAATAAATGAGGCAGAGTTTAGTTAAGGCCGACGCATCTTCGGCTAGTTTTCAAACATTGGTAGAAACACCCGAACATATTATCATTAATGAAATGCTATATGCTTCATCCTTTAAATAATACTATATTTTTAGTCCTTATATAAGTATCAATTTTGATCCTTGTAAAATTTTAGCTACGTTATGTTCCAGTCTCAATTATAAGCAATTGAAGCAGGTGAAAAATTGCTTGTAGTATTAAGACTGAAGTGGGTACTTTCTAGTCGTTTAAAAAAATTGAAGCAGATCCACAAAACATTTTAAACATAACAATCTAGTCCGTAACACGTCTCAATTTACTTATGACAAAATTTTCGTGTGCTTTTGTGTTCTATTTTTGCAAAAACAATCTTTTAAGTTTTTTGAAAATCACAACAACAAATAATAATAATGATAATAATAATAATAATTCATTTGGGTTGGCTTAGTGATATTGTTGGTGCCAATTTGGATGAGTTAATTTACCTTCTTCAAAAAAAATAAAAAAATAATAATAGTAATAAAAATAAAATAAATGAAGATCAAAATCGCCAAAAGAAGAATCAACAATCATGGACTATAAGGGTCCGTTTGATGGTCAGGATAGGGAGACAGGATATGATACATTAATCATATCCTGCTGAAATCTCATGTTTGATGCACCAAAGGGATAGGATAAAATAAACCATTTTCCTATCCTATCCTGA
>Ga0228710_1012936_pt1 | contig 10141 bp, 12 predicted proteins | sample MedpolnodulmetaG_FD_177995 | JGI IMG/M metagenome (GOLD analysis project Ga0228710, IMG submission 177995) | Root nodule microbial communities from Medicago polymorpha collected in Santa Monica, California, United States - pink nodules | ecosystem: Host-associated > Plants > Roots > Nodule... | reverse complement strand
ATATATATAGAATACAAATTTTGTAAAACAAATAAAAAGGGTTGTGCATTGAGTTACATGATAACGACAAAACATGATATTTATGAAGCATCAATAGCCATGGTGAAAGAAGAGAGGGTGTTGTGAACTCATAATCTTTTTAATCCAAAAAAAGTAAGATAATAAAACTATTTGTTCATGGTAAAGTAGAATTATGAAAGGTTGTATGATTGTATGATTTGCGTAAATTATTGCTTTTAGAGTTTAGGGTGTTACATACCATGCAACATCTGAAAGTAGAGCATTAATCCTTGAGTCCCAATAAATGGCATAAGGTCACAATCATTTCTCTTCAAAGCTTCGAAATCAACTGCGCTCTCAATTAGAAGCTTTAGTTCCTCCTTATTCATAACCATTGTTGTGGGTTTGATTAAGAGGGTTTGACCGGAGTCAACATCCATAGCATCATTAAGATTAGAACTTGATTCAGCCATGATGAAGGTTTAGGGTTCTAGGTTATATTTTAAAAATGAAGAGTTTTTGAGAGAGAGAGAGAGAGGGGTTACGAAATCAGAAAGTGTAGGATGTGAGAAGTGAAGAGTGTGTTTGTGTCTAAGTGTTTTTGTCAAAAACGTTTGCAATTGAGACAACATTAATGACATTGGGGGCGCGAAACACAATATTCAAAGCAATTTCATCATTTCCCAACAGTTAATACCCAAGAATTTATATATTATTAGTAATGTCTGAAATTGAGAAAAGATTCATTAGATTGAAAGAGTTATACATGAGAGTATATATACATATCTCTGTTGTACTATCTAAAAGTGAAGAGAGGAAGTATTATCATTATGAAGCTTGATGGAAGGATCAGATGGTGTAAAGACAGGCTTAGCACCAAGAAGGCCTGAATCATTAAGAAGATCAAAACAATACTTCCTTTGGCAAAGAGAGATCCCATTATGGGAATGAGCCACTTCAAGCCCTAAGAAGTACTTTAAAGTGCCAAGATCCTTGATTTTAAAGGCTTGATGCAAAAGACTCTTGATGACAGTAAATTCAGAGAATGAATTGCCAGCAAGAATTATATCATCTACATACACCAAAAGCACAGTGAAAGTCTCAGTAGTGGATTTAATGAATAAAGATGCATCAGATGTAGCTTGTGTGTAGCCATTAGTAAGAAGGAGATTGGTGAGGTTCTCATACCATTTCCTACTGGCTTGCTTGAGACCATACAAAGACTTTGATAGTTTGCAAACTTGATTTAACTTGGATGTGGAGAAGCCTGGAGGAATCTTCATGTACACATCTTCTTGAAGATCACAATGTAAAAAAGCATTATTCACATCTAATTGATGCAAAAACTAATTATTAATAGATGCCAATGAAATTACAAGCCTGAAAGTAGTAACCTTTGCAACTGGTGAAAATGTGTCAAAGTAATCTAAGCCTTCAATTTGATTGTACCCTTTGGCTACCAATCTTGCTTTATACTTCTTCATGGATCCATCTACATTGTACTTGATCCTGTACACCCATCTGCACCCTATATGTTTGACATGTGAAGGAAGATCCACTACTTGCCAAGTAGCAGTCTGATCAAGAGCATTGAGTTCAAGTTGCATTGCTTGTTTCCAACAATCAAATTTGACAGCCTCAACATATGATTTGGGTTCAATTTGAGAAACAAGAGACATAGAAAAAATGTGTTGAGAGTTAGATAAATTGTGGTGAGAAAGAAAATTGGATAAAGGATAAATATTAGTAATTTTATTAGCATGAGAAGCATAAGTATGTGAAGAAGGAAAAGTATAATCTTGCAGGTATGAAAGAGCCTTTTTATTTCTAGAAGAGACTCTAACTGTAGGTGGTGGAGGTGAAGGAGAGGGAGGTGAAGGAGGTGGAGAAGAAGGAATGGACTGATCAGCATGGATAGGGGGGGGGGGGGGGGAAGATGAAGATCGAGTGTGAGTGTAATCAGTAGCATAAATGATAGATGCCTGAGATGAAGGGTAGTAATGCCAATTTGAAATGTTGGAATGAGTAGATGAAACAATATAAGGTAAAATGAGTTCATGAAAAACAACATTTATAGAAAGAAAAATTTCTCTAGTATCAAGATAAAAAAGAACATAACCTTTGGAACCTGACTTGTATCCCAAGAAAACATATTTTCTTGCTCTAGAGTGCAATTTTGACCTATGAGCAAGAAGGGTGAAAGCATAACATAAGTAGCCAAACACTTTGAAAGAATTGACATCAGGTAGATTATCATACAACATTTGATAAGGAGACTTATTTTTGAGAAGAGGAGTGGGGACTCTATTGATGAGGAAAGTAGCATGCAACACGACATAAGACCAAAACAAGTTAGGAAGTTTAGATTGAAACAATAAGGCTCTAGCAACATTAAGGATATGCTGGTGCCTTCTCTCAACTCTACCATTTTGTTTGGGAGTTTCAACACAAGACTTTTAATGTATAATGCCTTTAGAAGCATAAAACTCAGGGATAAGAAACTCAGCACCATTATCAGATCTAATGAACTTAGGAGTGATATGGTAATGAGTATCAATGAGTTGAACAAATTTTTTGACATGACAAGAAACTTCTGATTTAGTTTTGAGCAAAATGACCCATAGCTATCTATTAAAGCCATCAACAATAAAAAGAAAATACTTATGGCCATGCACAAAAGCTTGAGAAAGGGGACCCCAAATATCAAAATGTAGCAATTCAAATTTAGAAGAAGCTACTGAATTACTTAAAGTATAAGACAATTTTCTTTGCTTAGCATAGTGACAAATATCACAAATAGCTTTATTATCAACTGAAATAGAAGAGTACATACTATGCATCATAGACAACCTTTGATTGGACAAATGCCTTAATCTAAAGTGCCAGATTGCAGATTAAGGAATATTAGAAACACTATTATGTGAAACTGAATTACAAGAGTGCAAAGGAACTTATTACTGTTGGAATAAAATGTGTTTAACATTATCCTTTGAGTTTTGATGATAACAAGGTATTAAAAATTGTCAATTGGATATGCTAATATTTGTTCAAGTGTGCAGGACCATAGTGTCTCTTTTTAGAGCATAGGTTCTGGAAGAACAAATGAGAGAAATGAAATCAACAAGTAGGAAGCTTGAATCATCTGAAGAAAAGAGGTTCTGAAGACAAAGTACTCCTGAAGTGCTGACGTCATCAGAAGCACCACATCAGAAGCAAGATCACCAGAAGCAATTTTCATCAGAAGATCTGAAGATCATCAGAAGCTGAGAGAATTGAAGTTTCAAAGGCTGTTCAAATGATTTAATCACTCCTAGAATTTTAGAAGAGTGGAAGAATGAAGCAACGGTTAATTCAAATGGATTTGAAGGCATTGGATGCTTTTTCGTTGGAGAGAGCTGAGAAAGGACAATTGTACGAAGTGTAAAACCACTATCTCCACTACTCTGATTTGTGTCTGCAATAGGACAAGAACAACAACTATGCCTGCATTAATGTTCCTCCAGACTTGGAATGGATTTGAAATTGATCATTCTAAGGACAATAACCAAATCAGGCAAAAGATGATTGGTGATTTGGTTAAAATTCAAACGACTCTTTTTGATGTGCTGGCAATTAATAACGTCTCTTTTACACCTCTATATAAAGGAGTGAAGACTTAGAGAATGACAAGACTTATACAACAATTTACAAGTGCCAAAACTTTGCTAAAATTGTTTTGCATCAAAAGTTTACTTAGAATTTCTTATCAACGTTCATATCTTAGAAATTCTAGAGTCTTAAGAGTCTGTATCTGATTTGCATTGTGAACACCATAGATTATATATCAAGTGTTCAACCTCAAACAAATTTCTTTGTAATTCTGTTTGAATAGAAGTTTGTTGCTTGTGTGTTTGAGCATATGAAGTCTCTTGATTTAGTTCATGAGCATAGGAAATCTCTTGCAGCTGTGCTTGAGTAATTTGAAGTCTCTTGCTAGTTGTAGCAGTGAGCAGTTGTAATCAGATATTACATTTTTAGTGAACTCTCCTTGGAAGTGCAAGGGGGACATGACTACTTCTGGTTTGTGGAAGGAACCTGTATAATTGCTTTGTGTCTTTCATTTCTCTCTCTCTCTCTCTCTCTCTCTGTTTTTATCCGCTGCATTTGGATTTTGATTATCACTTCAGAAGCTGAACTCCATCTGCTTCTGATCAGTGACTTCAGTAAGAGAAAATGAAGAAAAAGCTAACACAATTCAACCCCCCTCCTTGTGTTTTTCTCACCTTCAATTACAAGGATTAACTATAGAAGAAACATAATGAGCCTGAAGAGGTGAATCATAAGGAGAGGATTGCAATCTATAAAGGCCATCATAGAGACTACCCAAACCAATCATCTTCTGTGTTTTCACATCTTGTATCACGCACTTATCAGCCAAAAAATTGATTTGATAATAAAGAGACTTATAGATTTTAGAAACAGATATTAGATTAACTTGGAAGGATAGGGAGTACAAAACATGTGAAAAATGAAAATGAGGAGAAAAAATAATAGTGCCAGCATAATCAACAAGCACAGATGAACCATTGGGCAAGGTAACATTAAGGGGTTTAATTTTATAATATGAATGAAGTGAAGACAAAGATGAACATATGTGTTCATTGGCTCCTGAATCAATGATCCAGTGATTGGTTTGAACATGTAAAGAGCAAGAGATAACAATGTTTATACCTGAATGAGAATCAATGGAAGTAGGGAAAGAAGTGATATGATTGGTGCTAGCAGGGTTGGAAGCAGATGCTGATGGCACCAAAGAAGATTGATGAAGCAAGGATACAAGGTGAACATATTGCTCTTGAGTCAAACCAGTCTGGGAAATAGTAGAAGAACCTTCACTAGAGGTATGAGAATCCACAACATTCTCATAAGCAACAATATTAGAAGAAGAAATATGCTTATTAGCATTAGGATAACCATGTTTTTGATAGCAATACTCCACATTATGATTATTCCTATGGAAAAAGGTGCAATACCAATAGTTATTGTTGATTTGAGAAGCACCAAAAGAAGATTTACCACGTGTAAATGGCTTTCTTGCATCTGAAGCATTAACAAGGATGCTAGAGTCATCAGTAGAAACATGAGGATGAGGTGCAATATTGTTACTCTCTTCTTGAATCACCATAGAATAAACCTTGTTTGTGGAAGGGAGAGGATCCATAAGCAGAACTTGAGTTTTTACAACTGAAAAAGTGTCATTCAAGCTAGTGAGGAATTAAATCACTTGATCCTCCATTCTGAAACTGCGAGTAGCGCACATTGATTCACAACGGCATGGGTAAGGACAGGTACATAGAGACATAGGGCGATGAGAATTAAGCTCCTCCCAAAGAGACTTCATCTCTGTGAAGTAATCAAGTACAAATTTTTCACCTTGTTTCAAATTGTTGATGAAAGAACAAAGAGAAGCAACACAAATTCGATCCACCTTAGAAAAACGTTCTTGCAATTCAATCCAAATGTCAATGGCGTATTCATGAAATACAATGGTTTGAGCAATTTGAGGTGAAATAGAATTCAAAAATCCAAGAGTGAATTAGATTATTACAGCGTTCCCATGCATTACGGTTCAAATCATCCATAAGAAGAATTGGAACAGATCCATCAATGAAAGCAAATTTGTTCTTCGTGCCAAGAGCGCGCTTCATGGAGCGACTCTATGCGAGGTAGTTAGAACCGGTAAGAAGCGATATAACGGTAACTGAATTAGGACCTTCACTAGGATGAACATAGTAAATGGAATCAGTGTTATGCTGCTGAACAATGATAGGAGCAGCACGAGGATGCATGGTGCAAGAAGAGAACAACTCAACGAAGAAGATGTAGTTGAAAAACAGAGGATTGCAAAACAATTGCAGAGAAGATCAAATCGCTGAAAAAATGAATGGCTTAAACGCATTATTTTCCCCCTAAGTTTGCAAAAGTAGCAATTTTGGCCCCCTTTTAAAAAAAATGGCAAAAGTGACCCCATGTTTACCCACGTTTTCAAAACCTCAATTTTGACCCAGTCAACCATGTGTGGCATGCCACATGTGTTTTTATTTTATTTTTTTTGACTTAATTGCATGTTTGATCCCTTATGTTTATTTTAGTTTTCAAGTTGGTCCCTTACGTTTTAAAAGTTTCAAGTTGGTCCAAAACGTTACTCACGTTGTAATAAGTTAGTCCCTTCCGTCACTTAACGTTAAAAGATTTGGGTTGACAGTATGGGTGATAAAACCTTAATTTATTTAGAAAATCAGTTTAAAACATTTTTTTAACTTTTGATTTTATTAAACTCTATATCATGTCGCGAAAGGGACTAACTTATTCCGACGTGAGCAAAGTTTTGGACCAACTTAAAACTTTTAAACGTAAGGGACCAACTTGAAAACTAAAATAAACTTAAGGGATCAAACATGCAATTAAACCTTATTTTTTTATATTTTATTATTCCATGCCTATATTTAGCTAATTAAAAAAAAAATCACCAATAAAATAGCCTAGCACGTGAGAGCTTCACCATCCTCTTCTCCTTTCAAACTAAATCTTCATCTTCTCCTTTTATTTTTCAGAAATTGAAAATTTCCGACCCAAACTTTCGTCTTCTCCTTTTTCATCTTCATCTTCTCCTTCATTGCTTCCATTTTTTTTCTCTCAAAAAAGAACAAGGATCCTAGGATTCAAAGGAACATCCGCTAAACACACTGTAAAACTGAAAAAACAAGAGTCAAGAACAAAGGTGAACTCAAACCAGTACTTATTGGTACTTTCTATTGAAAAACAAGTAATTGGGGTTTTGCCACACATGGATTTCAAATGAAAGGGGTTTAGTAGAGATGTATTTCACTCTTTCAATTGTAGATCTTGATTTGTTGAAATTACATAATTTTAGTTAATATGGGGTTTCAATGAGTTCACACTTTTATCTTGAAACTGATTTTGATTCTCTTATGTTTATTGGAGAGAAAGAACAAAATATAGCTGAACATTATAATTTTGTTGAGTGGGGTGCCATCGAAGATGGGTGTAAGAAGCTTGTGTCTAAGAAGGTTTTAACGCAGGTTCTAACAATTTAGTGGATGATGAATTGGAAACACGACCCTATTTCAAGAAGATTGGGGAAGCTATTATGTTAATGATTTATGGGGTGTTATTGTTTTGCTTTTAATTGTTTTATAGGTTGCTATTGTTGCTGAAAATCTATTGTAATTTCATGGTTAATTGATTTTGGGTTTGTTTTCCTGGATTTGTTGATGTTACTTTTGTGTGAGTGTTATTATGTTCATGTTGCTATTATGATTTCTGGGTTTATGGATATGGTGTTATGTTCATCAGTTCATGTTGTTGTCTCTTCACTCACGTGCCCTCCCTTCTTAATTTTATTTTTGATTTTTTTTATTTCTTTAATTATACGCGTGGAATTTACGGATTAAAATAAAAATAATTTTTTTTTCAGATGGCATTACACGTATGGTTGACTGAGTTAAAATTGAGGTTTTGCAAAAGGGGTAAACATAGAGGTCACTTTTGCCATTTTTTTTTAAAAGAGGGCCAAAATCACTACTTTTGCAAACATAGGGGTAAATAGTGCGTTTAAGCCAAAATGAATTATATTATACAAATATCTAAATTGTACTACACTAAAGGTCCGTTTGGTTCGAGACTTATGGCGTTACTGTTTTACCCTTAAACTTAATTGAATAAGGATAATAAAGTAATGAAACAATAATGATGTAATCGATAACAACACGATGTAGACGATAGATAATGGATTAGTAATAGGGTTGTTACAAGCTCTGTTGTCAATAGCGGCTGAACGCGGCGAGATCGCGGCGCGGAGCGGCCAAAAACAACAAAGTGCAACGCAGCGCTCCAACGCGAAGCGTTTGGAGAAAGCGGATGAAGCGGGTGCAATTAAGGGCAAAAGCGGGCGCGATGCGGGTTAAAGCGGACGCTTTTGGCAACCCTGTGTAAAATACTAGATTTCCCTTCATTTAAAACTGTTTTAAGGGTAATTTTTATAATTTTCAAAACGCTAACTATTACTCTTCTCCACCAGAATCAAATACACAACCACAAACTCAACTTCTTGACCGTACCAACAAAAAAATCCATCTCCTCTTTTCATCATCTCAGAACCCATCTTTGTTCTCGTCTCTTCATCTCTTGATTTCAGAATTTGTTAATTTGTCAATTTGTTAGTTGTTAATTTGTTAATTGGGAGGATGAACTTGATAATTGTTAATGTTTTGCACTTTTGTTACTTTAAGCTTTAGAGGCTTAAAGTGTCGGTTTCCTTGAATTTTATTAGTATTTTTTGCAAATAGGTTTTATGTTTTGCTTAAGACTTGTGACTTTTATTTCAAATTAGGAATACTTCATGAATTTTGATTAATGTTTAAGGAATTTTAGTATTTTTTTTAACAATATAGTATTTTAATATTAAATATATTAGTGTCTGCGTCACCGAAATAGCGCCGCTACGTGCCCGTACCGCGCGTCGCGTCAATTTTTGGGGTGGCCGCGTCGCGCCACATTTCCGCTTTGACAACAGAGGTTACAAGTAGTAATAAAAGTTGTTACAAAGAAAAATTGTTAATAATATGGAATAAAATTTGTTAAAGGATAATATAAACTAATAATAATAAAAGTTGTTACACGATAATTAACTTATAACCTAATAATAATAATAATAATAATAATAATAATAATAATAATAGTAATCAAATTTGTTACAAAGAAAAGCTGTTAATAATATGGAATCAATCAATAGTATATATATAAAGTAAGGTTTTTTATGCCACGTGTCACTTACACGTTTATTCTCAATAATTTTATTATTTTTATTTTTCAAATCATTATTTTATTACGCATAAACATCTCAACAAACTTTTGATCTTATCCACTAAATATTTTATTTAATTTTTTATTGAATTCCAAATATTTTATGTAGCGTAAATATATCAACAAACTATATATAATACTTTCAATCCTATCCATTAAACATTTCACTTCAATTGTGAAATAATTTTTGATTTGATGAATTAATGGCTACTTCAATTTCAACATTATTTGTTTAAATAAATGTCGTTTTTTATATGTTTTAGAATTCACAAATTTATTAATAAAAATTTGAAGGAAAATTTGTTATTTTTTATAAAAACTGATTTTTTTCTTTGAATTTTCAAATATTTCTTTGAATTTTAATCATATCCACTAAAAAATTCATACTATCAAAAACTATTTATTTAAGTTAATGACCAGTATGATTTTTGAATGTCAAACATGCTCTATTCATTTTTATATGTTAATTGATAATTAAAAATCTCTAAATTATTGAATGTCAAAATCATTTTTATTGAAGTTTGTTACTTTAAAGAGCATTATTTCTCTTTGTTAATGTTTTTTTTAAAACCAGGATCTACAAAAAAAAAATTCTAAAAACAATTTCAAATTAAAAGATATTAAGATTATGTTTTTTATGGGAAAGGGGAGAAAATAAGTATTAAAATATAAAAGTAATTTTGTAACAAAAAATCTATTTTATATAGTTGTATCAAATTAACATAATTTTTTTTCTTCAAAGAAGTGATTGTTATTCTGAAAAATAAACACAAAATTGATTATACTTTTTAATAAAGTTTCTTAAAAACAATCTCTTAATTATAGAATGTCAAAATCATTTTTCTAATCTATAAAAAATGAGTTATATATTAATTTACATTTACTAAAAATAATTTTATGATGTTCATTTATTTTTTTCTCACAATGGATCTATTTGATGCAATAGAACTACCTCCCTATGAATTTTTATTTTGTTTGTGTCCCAATGAAATTAACATTTATGTTTTAATTTTAGAAAACTCATTTTTCTATATGGCACAAACATCTCAACAAATAATTCATATCTACTTTAATTTTATAGTCCAAATATTTTATTTGTTTTTTTAGGGATTTGTTTGTTTTTATTATATTTTTTTTACCAAAGTTTTCATTACTTTTTAATTTAACTTAACGTAATTTATTTTGTTAATATTTTGTCATGGAAATTTTTTCTATATTCTCTCTCTCTCTCTCTCTCTCTATATATATATATATATATATATATATATATATATAT
>Ga0228710_1012935_pt1 | contig 10142 bp, 5 predicted proteins | sample MedpolnodulmetaG_FD_177995 | JGI IMG/M metagenome (GOLD analysis project Ga0228710, IMG submission 177995) | Root nodule microbial communities from Medicago polymorpha collected in Santa Monica, California, United States - pink nodules | ecosystem: Host-associated > Plants > Roots > Nodule... | reverse complement strand
TTTATATCACTAACCTACTTTTTTTTTTTAAGGAATCACTAACCTACTTTAATGACTATAGTATTATAATTTATATAATTATTTGTTACAATGTAGCAACATCATTTGTCACAAGACTGTAAAATTCTATCAAGAAAAAAAAAGAAAGCATCGAAGCTTTGAGTTTCATTCCTGTTGTACAGAAGACCAGAAGGGCATCAAACTATATTAGACTAGTTAGTAGGAAATCAACTTTTGAAGGCTTGCATTTTATTTTGAAAAACAGGCTTGAAAGCAAAGTTAATTTACCTGTCAAAAGAACAAATATATGATGTTATGGATGGCAAAACACCAAAAATTAGAGCGTTCAACATATGATGTTATAAAGATCAAAACACCAAAAATTGTGCAATGCCAGAGAATTCAACATAGTTAATCACAATTGTTTCTAAAACTAACAGACCATTGACAACATTTTATGTATACTTAGACATGAAAACAAAGCAATACCTCAAGGTTAAGATACCAAATGCACTGAATACCATGTGCTACCACGTCATACCAAAAATAGCTGATAGGCCTTTCTACTAATTCTTAACTCTCTCTTGTTACTAAATTTACATATTTTCAGATAACCTGTTCCAAGGAAAAACCTTCAATCTTATGTTCCCCTTCATCTAGATCATTTGACTCTAAATCGAGTTTTTCACTCCTATTAGACAATCAACTGTTCATCCTTCTGTTCCTTAAAATCACTTCTGATTCCTTCATCAGCTTGATGTATCTCTTCCTCACACTCAATAGAGGATGATTCTCGATAGCCGATTCATTGCAATAAGCTTCCTTAAGAATGACGGTACATGTTTTATTCCTCATAGACATGTAAAACATATGGGGATGCCGTTCAAATGCTCTGTGCACTTTCTGTGGAAAGCCAAAATACTTCTTGAGGCAAAGGAGTTTTCTTCTCTCTGCTGAATGATCGATAAATAGGGAAAGAAGTTCATGAAGAACACCAATAAGTCTTTTCTCTGCTATGTCACTGTTTGGATCCAAATTCGAGAAATCATCATATGGTGAAATATAAGGTAGCTTCTGAAACTCATGAAGCCAATTTTCGATCTTAGTTTTCATCCTTAAAGCCTTCGATGGAAAAAAAGGAAATTCAATCGCCTCCGTCTGTGAACCGTCATAGTACATACCTTTTTGCATGGCATTTTCCTCCATTACCGAATAAACCCTCTCTCTGCTTTCAATAGCCAACCCCTTCAGTCCATCTTCCATTTCTACAAACCTGAAAGAATCATCGAGATTTTGTTCATGGTGCTGCAAAAAATTGTGAGGCAACCCCAAATACCATTGCATCCCCTGAATTATCTTCAAAGGTAAAACATTCTCTTTCGTCATCAATATCATCTTCTTCAACCTGGATCTTAATTCCTCCCTACTTTCTTCATATACTCTTGTCTCATCCCTGTCAATCTCAGCAGCTTCAGATGTCAACCTAAACCAAGGATGATTATGCTTAGGACCTGTAAACTCTTCAAAAATGGATGGATATTGCCTCAAAAATCGTGCAACCTTCATAGGCACGTCTAACTGTAATCCCCTCTTTGATACCAAAGAGATAGGGATGCATCCATTGGGATCCTCGACAATGCAGTTTTTAAGGGTAATTACGGGCTTGAGCTGAATAGAGTGGTGAATGTGCTCAATCGAGTCATAGTATGAATCTTTTTTCCATTTCATGTACACATTAACGTAACTAAACCTCTGAATGTGCGAGAAAGGAAGACAAGGGATCTTGTAACTAAATGACGAGATTAATCCCTCAATAGGCCTGAGTGCCTTTCTAATTGTTTTGGCTGCAGATTTCTCAAAGTTGAATAACATCGAGTAAAAAAAAATTTGATGCACAGTTTCCAGTAAAATGAAGGTGGAAGGATATTTAGGTTTTGATATACAGTTATTTTCAAGAGAGCTCAGTATTGACGACAAGTAGATACAATTGACCTGTACAAGATTAAAGAACAATTCAGCCAAAAACCTTACAAAAGAATATCTCTTTAAAACCATAAAATCAAATAAAAAATTCATTCAAAGTTTAATCAAAAGACAGCTAGATTGGCATAGCTAACTAACAAGATACACAGACCAAACCAGAGCTTCATAAAATGCAAATTTCCAGTGTATTGGCCAACCATGATTCACACCAACAAATAAAATAACAAACAAATAGAACCAAAAAAAAAACCTATTCCAAAATCAATAGAAAACAAAATAACCATATGGTTAGAACTTCAATTTACTCCAAAACCAAAACAGTGGCCACAGCATATGAGATCAAGTTCGTACTGCCATCAAGGATGAATGCTAACAATTGGCGTTAAGGCTTATTAAAAACATATGCAACAACCACAATCAAAATCATATATCAATGAGTGATATTTGATAACCACTACTACGTAAACAAACATGAGGGTTGGATTTTACTGGTTAAGGCTCAAATGGCCGAAGCAAAAGGATTTCCAGGTTCTACACCTATGGCTGGTGGTTTTCAAAAAGCTGACAGTAACTATATGGATGATTCAGCCTTGTAACTGAAATTGGTTTTAATCTGAACAAGGTGTGTCAATTTATCTCTCAGACGTTGCTATCTCAATTAACTATCTAGTAGTCCAAAATCCAACACCTAAAATAACAAAAAATAATTCTATTTCTAGAACAAACAAACCATAAAAAATCCTACAAACTCATTTGAAAACATATGCTCAACGAGTTCTGAAAAACAAGGATATAAGAAAGATGGGTACCTTGAGGCTTGACAGAGAATGATGAGACGAAAGTGATTTTTGAATAGCAGGGAAATAAAATATGAAACAGCAAAAATGCAAACGTAGGATGAAGAATTGCAGACAAAGCCTCACAATTTTTTTTTTCCGATTTCCAGTTTAAAACCCTAAAGCCTTTAATTAGTTCCTCATATCCTGATGTGAGATTTGAGAGTTTCAAACAAAGCATACAAAGACTATATGTGCGAATTCTATCACTTCAAATTCAATTCAAAGTAAAAAATTAACCGATGAGTTGACTCCTTTAGATACAAAGTATACAAAGACTAAACACATATATTTTAACCTATAAATCGAGTCTATACCAATCGCCTAAAAACTAAACTGCACCATGAACCGGCAATGTATACAGTTCAGTTATTTGAGCGGTTCGATAATAGTTGTTTTGGTTGAAGCAGTTTAAAGCAATTGAACCATGACACGGAAGTCTCGCCGGTTCGAACTTTGATGAACAGTTGGGTTTTTAAGACATTGTTCTATACAATATCTAAGTACCAGTTAATCCAATTCTCTGCTTGTTTGTTCAATTTTTGGGAACTTGCTCTCAAAACTGAACAGTGATAGCTGATTGCTTGTTCAGAATGATATCAAGAATCGTTACATAGACATACAATTTTGATAAGTCAGAAATGGTTTTCAGCACAAATATGCTGCACAGTATTAAAAATACTTTTCACTCGTTCCTACCGATCCATATCTCCAATAACATACCAAATATCTTGGGCTCCCTACCCACATTGGTAGATCCAAAAGCCAAGTTTTCAGATTCCTTGTGGATCGAATCAGAACTAAATTAAAAGGTTGGAAAAAGAGAAATCTTTCTTTCTCTGGTAGGGGAGTTGTAATCAGGGCTGTCATACAATCAATGCCAACGTATGTGATGAGTTGTTTCAGGATTCCCCTTAACGTTTGTGACAGGATTGAGAGGGCCATTTGTAGGTTTTGGTGAGGAGGGAATGAGGAGGGAACTTGGAACTCCTCTCTTATAGAGAATACTCTCCCGATACGTATCAGGCAAGTATCGGTGCTGGATACGATAGGATACCGGTACGTCATCCATTTTGAAGTATCAGAGGGTTTGGCTATTAGCTATGATTTTACAGACTGGTTAAGAAATATGATTCTTAACTCGGATGAAGATAAATTAAAGGGACATAGCATCTATAAAAGCAGAAGACACAATTCAGACAATGAGAGATTACAAAACGTGTGATAAAATTAACAATCAGCAGCATGCAATGGGTCATAAATGTTTGAACAACCATAACACACATTCTAACTCTATTTGAAGGTTTCATAAAAATCAACACAGATGCCAGTTTGAGAGATAACAATACCTGGGGGCTAGGCGCTGTGTGCAGAGATAAGGATGGCTATGTGTTGGCGGTGGCGGTGGCGGCGACTTGGAGAAGGATCCGGCAGCTGCTGAAGCTTATGCGATTTATCTGCCACTGCATTAGAGGATCAACAAAGTTGTTTCATTTTAGTTATTCAAATGTATTTTTTCTAACATTTTTTGTTGCAAAAGATTCGATCATAATCAAGGTTCTTTAAAAATATTTTTTTAATAGAATTAATCGATGTGGGTTAAAAAGAAATATATGTATATAGTATTAATTACGAAGTAAAATGTCCTCGTGAACTTAACTCAATTGGAATGGACAATGCATAATATATGCAAGGTTCGTGGTTCGAACCTCGGCCACCACCAAAAAAAAAACAACGAAGTAAAATAATAATTTTGACGTCTCTAAAAAAAATGGTATTTTGGTGGATGCCCCTCACGGCCATGCTCAGGGATTATTAATAATTCAAAATTTCACCTTAATTAAAAACAAAAAAAAAAATACCAAATAACCATAATAGTGTCATACTAATTTTTTTTTTTAAGATTTAACTCAACTAAAATGTTAGATATTGATAGGATGGACATCTTTATGTGAGTTCAAATCTAATAAAGTGTAAATTTTAAAAGTTGTTTTCCACTTCGTCTGTCGCCTAAAAAAAAGTACATACTCACTTATGTAAATTATCTCACCAAACTGTAATAAGACTCATGCAAGATAGGTCGAAACGGATTTGAACTTAAATTGTAGAATGACACAACAACTGGGCAGTTCAACTCCAACAAGTTCTGAGGCAGGTTAACAAGAGTAAACTGATTTTCGAGTTTACTCAGATTTGAGTATACCTACGAGTCGATTCAAATTTCATACTTGAATATGTGAGATTGTATGATTCCAGGTGTTAACTGAGGATTTTAACAATCTTAGTTAACCAGTATGTCTATGTAGTTAAAAACATGAATTATGGGCACATATAATGTCATTGAGAAATAGTTTTGCACTAAAATCTATAACTACCGTTTTTCATGTCATAGCACTGATTCAAAATATTCTTACAAATGTTGAGATGTAGTAAAACTTTTTCACATCACCTGTGCATATCATTCAAATTCTTAAAAAAGTTATTGAACCGTCTTAAATATGATGTGGAGCTTCTGCAGAGAAAATTTGTACTGCTGTTATTAGCCATATGAAGGATATATAGATTTCATAGATGAGCCATGTAAATTTTATGAAGTGTTACTGATTTTTTTATGTTAAGATGAAGTATCTGTTATTCTTAACTTATATAAGAAATTGCTGAATGGAATAACAACAATAATGAAGAATGCTAGAGTTTATTAGCCTTTTTTGACGGAGAGTTTATTAGCCTGAGATTGGTATTTTCTTTCTTCTGTTGTAAGTGCATGATTTTTGTTTTAATTTTCCTATACTAAGTTTCTTTCATCCTCTACTTGTTTAAGACAAATTCTCTTACTAATTTATTATGTTACTCATTCTCTTTTTATAGCTTTGCACATTTTCGTACAAAGTGAGAATTGAACGCATATTATTAAGGTAGCCAACGAAATAATACTCAAAAAATCAAAAATAACACTTTGCGTGATAAGTACCAATTCAATTACTACTTTAGAAAAGTTAATGTACATACTATTCACAACCCTTCACTGCCCTACTTATTTATTTTTTTAATAACTCATATCTAACTCAAGGACTGACTAACTCGATGGGTTCAATCCCACCGTCCACTTGTAGAGACCCCTTTAACCAACCGGATACATTTCAAAAATAAATTATTTATGCACATTAAATATCGGGATAATAGAAATTGGCGTTATCCCCATGAGCTTATCTCAATTGATAGGGATATTGCATGTTATATACAGAGGTTGGGGTTCGAACCCCGAACACTTCACTTCTTCACAATTTAATTGTGTGAACTCTAACCACTAAACTACTTCAACAACAAGAAAACTGTCGTTACACTTGTTTATATTATTTATGCTCATGATATAGACAAATGAATATGAACACAAGTCCAGTAAATTTCTCGACAAAAAAAAAGTCTCACCAGTAAAAAAAAATAATGAACACAAATCTAGAAACACAAATTGCCACCTCAAGTCACATGAGATACAAGGGCAGCCTCATTAAATTCAAACAATCACATTCTAGGCGACAAAATACAAACAAATATTAGGATACAATCAATTTCCAAAAGGATGTGGCTACAATTCCAATCACTAAACTAGGAACTACACTGTCCAATTCCTAAACTTATCAACAAATACCCAAAAGGTTTACAAAATATCCATAGAAACAGGAAATGAAAATGCTAAAGAAATTCAATCACCCTTCCTAAGTACCTCTCCATGGTTATATATAACTAAGAGATCTATTAATTCCAGTGTTGTTGTTAATACAAGACAACTTCTGACATCATCTCTAAAGTTGATGAGGTCAAAACACAAACCAAAGCTCTTTTAACAAAAAGCTGGTCTAGTGTTATGTTGTAAAAAATTTCCAAAGCTTCTTCCCCACTGATGTTTCACCAGGGTGTTGGTAATCTTCATCAATCTCATCGTCGTCGTCATCAACTTGGCCTGCATCTTCTCCACGGGATTCACTCCTGTACTCGGCGTCATGATCCTCCACGTCATCTGCCGTTCCGTTCACCTCCTCACTCAAAGCCCTGTTGTTGGTTGTGGTATCATCATAATCATCCTGCGTCTCCGCTGCTTTCTGAGACTGGAACAAGTAACATTTAGCTTGTTATCCAAAATTTATTAACACACCAAAATCTCTCAAATTCTTAAACTGAAGGCTAATTCGAAATATAAGAATAAATAATAAATACAGTGAAAGAAAAAAAAAGAAAGAATTCTTAAACTGAAGGCTTGTTATCCAAAACTTATTAACACAACGTAACAGGAAACTTCCTTAGACCGGAACAAGTAACATATAGCTTGTTATCCAGAACTCATTAACACCAACATCTCACTACCAAACTCAAATTCTTAAACTGAAGGCTAATTTGAAATATAAGAATAAATGAAGTAATAAAAAGAAGGAATTCTTAAACTGCTACTTAAAATATATATATATATATATATATATTAAAATGAAGGATCATTTTAAATATAAGAATAAATAATAAAAATAAAATAAAGAATAAAAGTATGCGCAGCGATCCAATTGAAAAGCTACAATATCAAGCTTACCTGATCAAGATCTATGCTGTCCCCATTCTCATTGGTAATGCCGACTGAATGTGAATGAGAAGGTTTTGAGTCGATATTTACTGCTGCATCTTTTGCACGACCAACCTCTCCCTCACTTTCTCTGCCACCACCAGACACGTCTCTAACAGATGAAGTTGTCGCACCACTAAAAACATCAATACACACCATGGGTAAGTTGGGGAAAACAACATTGACAACTATCACATACAAAAACAATAAAACGGAAATCAAGGGTATACTCACGTTTTGGGACGCCTCAAATTATATCGTGTTTCACCAGCAGTTTGTGTCGGAGGAGCAGCAGCCTTTTGACGCCTCCTTTTGGGTCTCCCTGGTATATCAGAATGACCTTCACTGGGATCATCCTCATGCCCACTAGCAGTAGCTTGAGATGTTTGAATCCGGTTTCGCTTCCGCAAATTCGCCGTTCTTTTTTCAGGTGGTTTCTGACTTTCAGAATCCATGTTGGCAGAATCCTCAGCAATTCCATTTGGAAAATCAGTCTCACGATCATCCACGGATTCCCCAGGTACTGCCTCAGCAGCTTTGGATTCCCCAAGAAAGGCTTCAGCCTCTTTGATAACAGCTTTTACAGTTTGTGTGCGCTTCACTCTGGCCCTTACCCCTCCTCTGCGAGGTTTCTGCTGTCCAGCCTTTGAATTGGGAGGCTGTAAATCATCTGTCGCTGTAGTGTCAATGTTGCCCTGTTTGTCAATAGAAGGATCATGGTCAGCTTCAACCTCTGTGATATCATGGCCAGATTGTACCCTCGGAGCATCAAAAGAATCATCTGCGATAGCAAAAGACAACTCTGCTTCATTCTCAGTGCCAGGAACATTTGCTGGCAAATCTTCATTAGTTTTCTCAAAAAGCAAAGTATCCACACTCCTTAAACCATCAACATCAGATTCAATCTTTTTAATGGGAGATATCTTGAAAATCTTAGAGGTGCATTTTCGAAGCCAAGAGACAGTTCCACCAGGAACAGGGGACTTTGTATCAGTTGCAGGGGATGCTCCAGTGTTTTGCCTAGAAGAATCCAGATTTACATCAGAACCACCCTGCGTAATATCACCAACCAATTTTGGAAGAGAAGGCACCTCTAAATTCTCAATGTCAGCAGAAGATTGTAAATCAGACAGCACAAATTCAGAAATCATTTCTCCACAGTTCTGGCAACTTTGAAGTTTCTCTACAACATCTATAAAGCGACGTCTCTCCACAATAAATTGTTCCCTCTGACTTTTCAGCTTCTTGTTGAGGTCGACGAGTACATCTATGTCCTCCTGCATTTCTATCCTTTGTCGTTCAACATGTTTTCTATTCTCATCTGCATCTTGTTTCTCCCTCTCTAATTTACTTCTTTGATGTTTCATTTCCTCCATTTCTCTATTAGCCACTTCTCTCAAGAAATTGATATTGTTCAATTCACTCTCTCTCTTCTCCTCAAATAACTTCCTCGTTTCAAATAAGTCTTTTTCCTTCTGCTCTAACTGATTCTGCATATCAGCTTCAAGTTCTTTTCTCCGCATCTCAAAATCCAAAAGCAATTGGTTTTTCTCATTTTGAGCTTTTTCAGCTAGGCTTGACTTTTCCAATTCCATTTCAGCAGCAAATGACTCTTTAGCCAAATTAAGAGTTTCCAACTCCCTCTGTAAATAGTCTTCTGTGGCCTGCTTCTCCTTCTTTAACTTCTCTTCTTCATTTTGTTGTAGTTTTAAAATTTCTTCCTTCTGTTGAAGCACATTCTTCAGCTCTTTCTCCACATCTGCTCTTTTCAAATCAAGCTCATCCCATTCTCTTTCAAAGGTCTCTTTTTGCTGCCTCAAGTCATCAGCTTCCTTCATCAGCAGCTCTTTCTGTTGCCTATACTGATCAATTTCATGCTTCAGTTGTGACTGCAAACGTATATATTCAGACCTCTCCTCCTCAGTCACCTGAAGACGATTAGTCTCTTCCTTAATTCTCAATAACTCTTCTTCATTGCCAACTCTTAACTTCTCAACTTCAGACTTGAGACTGAGCAACTCCTCTCTCTCACTTTCAATTTTACCCTTCTCTTTCCCCAAGTCTTTTTCCTCAGCCTTTAGAGACTTCTCCGTTTCCTTCAAAGCTTTGACTTTGACTTCATGTTCCTTCTCTTTCTCCTTGAGCTTCTCTGCTCTCTTTTCCAAGGCTTGCTCCCGTTTTGCAACCTTCTCCTCCATATGATTAACTTCACCTTCTTTCTTTTCAACTTCTACCAATCTATCTCTCAATCCATCTTCAAAAGATTTTCTTTTTTCCTCCAATTCAATCTCAAACTCCTGCTTCTTCACATCAAGAGCAGCACTGTGGTCATCAACAAGCTTCTGAATCTCAACCTACAACATAACCAGGTTGAAATTTAGCAAACAAGTCAAAATAAAATAGTGTGCCAGAATACTTTTTAACAATAAATATCGATGTGATGCTCACAAGACACTGATTTTATTATTGATCTGAAAAATGAATACCAATGTTCCATTTTCCTTCCAGATTATTCAAAAATCATACACCAACCAAAGTGCTATCTTTTGGATAAGCAAAATTGGAAAACAGGGATGCTACAAATAAATAAAATTTTGAAATTTACACAGATTTATTTGCTGCCCATCTCCAAAATTCCCAGAAAAAAAATATTCAGAAAATGAGAAGGTGCAAGAATATACTTTTTCTCTGGCATTGAGCTTTTCCTCCCATGC
>Ga0228710_1012934_pt1 | contig 10142 bp, 4 predicted proteins | sample MedpolnodulmetaG_FD_177995 | JGI IMG/M metagenome (GOLD analysis project Ga0228710, IMG submission 177995) | Root nodule microbial communities from Medicago polymorpha collected in Santa Monica, California, United States - pink nodules | ecosystem: Host-associated > Plants > Roots > Nodule... | reverse complement strand
GGTGTCGTCTCGGAGCAACCAGAGACTCATTCAAACCATTCCCGCGAATCTTGCTTGACAGTTACAATTCCCAGGAATCCGTGACCTCCGAGCCTAACGTGTGCCTAACAACGGCTCCTACAACACCCACTCTATATATAAAGGAGACTCTCAGCAGTCCCCAAGGTTAGAATCTTCTTACTCTCTTAACCCTCTTTCTGACTCAATACTTACTTGAGCGTAGGAGTGTCTACAGGTACACACCCTTCCACTGTTCCAGTCAACCAACAAAGACATACAACCACCATATTCAACTGCACCGGTAGTCCATTTCCGATCAGGTACGATCAAATACCATTTTCAACAAGTGTCTTTAATTACAAATTAATTAAGGTGACTGTTTTTTTTAGTATAATTGAGGTTTGATTCAAGGTGGATCAAAAATGGTGGAAGAAATTAAGTAGTGGAACACAACTTAGGATCGACAATGATTTGATGTCTCTAACGGGGTAGTGTACCTACAAATTTTTAGACGCTTAAATCAATGAGAAATTAAGGTGACTGAGAGGTAGCAAGAATAATACGTACATTTCTTCTGAGAGAAGAATGTTTTTATATAATAGAGTTGTTCAAGAGAAATGATATGGAAAATTCCATTGATATGATGTTTTGTGAATCGCGCCATGAAGAGTGGTTCATCGTCTATTAATCTTGATCATATGGTCGTTGATCCTCTAAAGAATTTTCCATATGGTCATTAGGTTTCCCGAATAAAAGTCTAATTTGGATGGACCTTGGCCCAATCTAAAATAATGTTATATGACATTAATTTTTATTACTATAAATCTTTTAATTGATTATTATCTATCTTCATTCTATTATTTGAGTAATCTAAATATTTTTCTGATTTAATCATTATTATTTGATGTTCGGTAAAACAATGAATAAAATATTAATTGTTTTTTTTAAATGCCAAAAAATCAATATGAATGTCATACTCCCTCCGGTCTTGTTTATAAGTACATTTTGATTTTTTAGATTCATTCAATAAATGATGTACGTGGTTTATATTATATACCACATTCATCATTTATTCAATGAACCTAAAAAGTGAAAAATTGCTTATAAATAAGATCGAAGGGAGTATATTACAACAAAACAATCATAGCACAATGAGTGCTAAGATTGAACATTTACAAAACTCAACGATTTTAGAAAAAGCACCAAACACAATGATACCATCAAACCAAAATGAAAACTAAACATCAATTTACAGGAACTAAACATCTGAGTGGATGATCACAACATTGATAGAAATTATAAGAAAAATCCTTAACGTTAGATTTTTTTGAAGGAAAATATTAGCAGTTAGTTTTTGGATTAATATTTACTCACTTTTCCAATTTTGAATTCAAGACGTCCAATTCCTTAACACGTAGCTTAAAGTAGTTGAGCTACTCAAACACCTTATAACTTGATTTTAGAATTGATCTATGGTCATACCAAAACTTTAACCATGTCAATGAACATACCTTATAAACGATATTGATTATTGAATATCACATGATTATGATGACTTCAAATTGACCACATGCACACCAATCAAATCGAACAAAGACATATCTTTACTTTTTTTTTTCTTTCCACATGAGCTATCAAACCTATGAATTAAACTGCATGACAAAAGAGATTATTTCTTTTACTTATACAATAAAAGCACTTAATTAAAGTAACTTTGGAATGCTCAACAATCCCCTTGATTGGCTCCAAACTTGTGCAATGCTTAAACCTTTTTGTGAAAGAAATTTCATCTTAACAAAAGGCTCTAAGTATCAAACCACGCTTTTTTATGCTGTATATATAATAAGAGTTATACAAACAACACATTTATACGAGTTATAATAGTGTAACTGATACAAATATCAAAATTACTAAGTCGAACATTGTAATTGAAATTTAAACTCTAAATCTTTTATCTATGTGTAAAATTTTAAACAGTTATTGTTATTTCGTCTATTTAAGCAAAATAATATGTAAAATAAATAATGAACCCACCTTATTTCATGGTGCTACCATATTAATAAATTGAACACTTTAATTTGTCTTCTATGGGTATGCTGATATCCTAGGTTATCCTAGGAAACCTTTTTTCTACTTTACTGCCCAATCAAACAAAACCATGTGATCTTGTTTAGAAATTAAGTTTTCCTTTAGCTTTCTTTTTTTTAGCTTTTTTCCGTATACCATTTATACAAATTAGATTAAGTAATAACGTACTCATGCATGTATAATTTATTTATGTTTAAACCAATGCATGTATAATTTTATCACACGCACTTAAATATTTTGAATTTAATTATTTTTTTAAATAAATCAAACTACTTTATAAATTTATCACTTTTTAAATAAAATATTTATTAAAAGGAAATCAATACTAATGAGTATAAAAAAAAATGGGTGACACCCCATTTTGATCTTTCAAAAAAAATATTTAAATTATAGGTTATTGATATTTTAGTATATGCAACCTGTAAGCGTCTCTACTTACATGAGGATTCACTAAAAAAGCATGCAACTAGCATTTCTGAATTAATTAATATGTACTTAACGTGTATAATAAACCATAAAAAGACACCCACTTTTACTAATGCAATGCACTTTCCTTTAAATTAAAAAAGATAATCAGCAGCCAACTATATAACTTTCCTTTTATCGATAAAACTAGGTTGTTCACAAATATTTTTTTGTAAAAGTCGTCAGATTCTCCCAAGAGCTGATATAATATTGTTCAAATCTAGTAGTTGTGATACAGCCAGCAATCAGAAAAAGATACTCTTGGCAATGTTTGGCAGTGACGTTAATGTACGGTTAGCTAGCTTGACATTTGGCAACTTTTCCATTCTCACGACAAATTGAGCTCATAAAATAGAATTATAGCACCTAAAAAAGTCATGTTAACTTGTGCTCTAACATGTTAAGGAACTTAAAAAGAGTAATTTTATATTGGAATACATAACATTTTAACTTTTATGAAGTTGAATGCACGACTTTTGATACATATATTTCTATAATGAATTTCTTAACATGTGCCCTTGAGGACACAAGTTAACATTTGCCTAAAAAAAAAAGAGTAAATAAGCAATTACCCCCTTGAAATTGTAAGTTTCATCAATTACCCCCTGAAATTAACAAAATTTCAATTACCCCCCTGAAATTTCACAACATTAATCAATTTACTCCTTTCGTCAATTTTTTTTGTTAGTAAACACGACGTTTTGCAAATACCCCCAAAAGTTTTGCACTTATGTGCAAAATGCCTCCGAACTTAAATTTTTTTTTTCTTTTCTTAAAGGCAAACAATTAACAGTTAAATATTAAAGTTAACTATTAATTTTGGAGTTTGAGAAAACTACATGCATATATACATCAAAATAGGCTTGTACCTATTTGTTTTTTTCATAGTTTTTTTTTTAAAAAAAAAATTGGGGAAGGGAAAAATGTGTATGTTTTAAAGTGACAATAATGGTTATTTTTACAACGGGAGAGAATTCACGCTTATCACTTTGAGTTTACCAGGCTTAGGCTTAGCATGAGTAGCAATAAGGAGAAACAAAGTCACAATTAAGGAGTGTGCACCACCTTCACAAGACAGGAACAAGATTAGTACATAATTAGATATGAACTAATTTTCCTGTATAAAACATGATACAAAGCCTTTTTTTCATTTTGATACTAAAACAAGCCAAGAACCTTGGAGCATAACTCACACTTCATAGAATAATATAAAGACTTTCCATTTCCCAAATAGTTCACATAGTCTAAGATTTAAGGTCTATGCATTTTCCTTTGATATGACATGCAATGTGAAAAAGAAAAGACCAAACCTCAAATTAGTTCCTATTTTTAAGATGGTGTCATTCATTCACTTCTCTAGATTAAATTTAATAAATCAATCATCAAGGAAATCACTATGTTACCTTTCTATCCTATTTTCCCTCAAATAAATAAATAAAAAAGAACAGCAATAGTTCTCATTACACATAAAAAAATATAAATTTTTAAGTTTGGGGGCATTTTGCATATAAGTGCAAAACTTCAAGGCGTATTTGCAAAACGTCATGTTCACTAACAGAAAAATTTGACGGAGGAGGTAAATTGATTAACATTGTGCAATTTCAAGGTGGTAATTGAAGTTTTGTAAATTTCAAGGAAATAATTGACGAAACTTGCAATTTCAGAGAAGTAATTGCATATTTACTCAAAAAAATATTTCCCTCAACTTTTCCATTCTCTAAGAAAATAATATTTTTTTACATGTAAAAAAAAAAATTATTTTCTTGAAGAAATCCATGTCGGTCATATTGAAATTTATATTTAAAGCACGACACTCATATTGTTTCAATCTAATAAGATAATGAAAGTTCGAGTGAGTGTTCGTGTAAATATTAACAAAAAGAGTGTTCTTATGACTTTGTATGGTCAAGAAGTTAATTTATAATTTATAGTGGTTGGCTTATAAGTTCGTTTAATAAAAAAACACTTTACAGTAGAAACTCTTTAAATTAATACTCGGTAAATTAATAAACTCTCTAAAATAATAAATTTGTCTGGTCCCGACTTGGGCCAATGTAAAAAATTGAAAAACTCGATAAAATAATAAGATAATAATTTTTCGGAAGATCCCTTTATAATTTTCGGTCCCAAGAAAATCATAAATTAATAATTCATAGAAACTGAAAAAATATATATTACACTCTATTGAAATATGATTCAATAGTTGTCTGTTTTCCTTTAAAGTTCAAGTATATTTGGAACTCATCTCTAACTTTTCTTATAGCATCCAATAGCTCAGGTGTTGTATTTTTGTATTGTATTTTTCCAATGCATATGAACACAGTAGTTACTAATTTAAGTTGAGTCACAAGGTTCGCTGCAACGTAATTCGAAGAGGCATAAACTAATTTGCCTTTTTATTTGGTATGTACTGTATAATTACTTAAAAACTCTTTAAATTAATAATTATTAATTTATCGATAAATTAATAACTCTCTAAATTAATAAATTTCTCCGGTCCTAACATTATTAATTTATAGAGTTTCTACTGTATTTGGTAACAACCTCTTCACTATGAGCTTATAGCTTATTTTACAAGCTTATAACTTATTTTTCAGACGCTATTTCAAGTAGTTCTTGAGCTTATAGCTTATTATTTAGGCTTAATTGCACTTTTCGTCCTCGTATTTTGGCCAGTTCACGAAAATGGTCCTGCCTCTTTCAAATCGAACAAAACCGTCCCTAAATTATCATCTTTTTTGCAGTTTTAGTCCTACCTCCTATTTTCAACTCCAAAAGCGCACATAAATGACAGTTTTAGTCCTACCACCTATGCTCAACCATGAAATAAACAAGGAATAAAACATGCGGGTACAAGGAATCTACTTTATTCAGCACACTAACCAAAAAACCCTAATTTCTAAGACATGTTACCCGAAATTAGGGTCTTAGAAATTAGGGTTTTTTGGTTAGTGTGCTGAATAAAGTAGATTATTTGTACCCGCATGCTTTATTCCTTGTTTATTTCATGATTGAGCATAGGTGGTAGGACTAAAACTGCCATTTATGTGCGTTTCTGGAGTTGAAAATAGGGGGTAGGACTAAAACTGCAAAAAATATGATAGTTTAGGGACGATTTTGTTCGATTTGAAAAGGCAGGACCATTTTCGTGAGGTGATCAAAATGCGAGAATCAAAAGTGCAATTAAGCCTATTATTTATCATCTTTTATTCCATTTTTGCCCTTGTTATTTAACCAAAAATCCCATTTTATCCTTTACAGTAATTATTTCTAAAACGAATTTACATATATCAATGGAGGCATGCAGCCACTCTATCAATACATGAACCATTCCATTTTATTTATCCCTCTATCTGTACATGAACCATTGTGTTTTATTTATCCCTACGATCTCTTCCAATTGATTTTTCATTTGGCTCTTTTAAATTTTAATAGCACCGATTTTTGCCCTTCAAAAGATAATTATTCAAAAATAATATTTAAACTAATGTAACCATTTATTAATAAATTTTGAATTATATTTGTATTAAAAAAAGTTCACTATTATTTATTTTTTAAAACTATATGTCAAAGATTAATTATTATGTGCCAAGTATATTTTATTGCTACGTTTAATTATTTATAAATTATGGACACTGAAAATTGAAAATAAAAATAAAATAACTTTTTAGGATATAAAATTAATTTAATAATAATATATACAAGATATATCAAATTAATAGAATTAAATTTCTAAATTTTAAATATTTAAATATTAATTGATAATTTTTTTAATGTGAATTAAGAATGTCATTTTATGTCATTTTACATTTATCAGTTAGTTGAACCGCTGATTTTACCAAACAGTTTAATTAGCCTATCAGCTATCAACTATAAGCTATAAGTTATCAGTCATCCGTTATAAACTATAAGTTAGCTTATCAGCTATCCGCTATTTTTACCGAATAGAGCCTAATAGAGCCTGTAACTCTTTTTTAAACATGATACAAATTCAAAGATCAACCAATCTTGATTATAGTACTTAATAAGAACTCATTATTTCCAACCTAACACTTCACACAAATTTTTATATGAGACTCATTAATAACTTTATGTCATCTATCAATAACTCTTCATCATCACATTTCAATATTTTAATATATAAATATATGAGGCTCACAAAGAAAGAGTGGGTCTTATATGAGACACTATTAGTTACCCTTTTGAATGTCTCTTCACAATGGAGGTACCTATAAGATACCAATGCTTATTGACATAAGATATCTCACGCTAGATGGTCTAAGTGTGTCAATTGTGTACAAAGTAATAAAATTTATAAGAGATTTGTCTTCACATATAATAGCAATTAAACAATCTTTGATTAAAAAGTAAAATTGGGGAGATTTTAAGAGTTGGTTTACAAAAGAAATTAAATGAGATTCGGATTAGAATGATGAAAGGTGATTATTAGAATGATGAAAGATGATTAGAATTTCCTGAATCCCTTCTATGTTCTTGTTTCGTAATACTAGTTCTTAAACAATTTGATACCTATATTCACGACACTTTAACAAAACAGACCAATAAAATTTTCTTGACTCAAGATCTAGTTTATTTAATATAGAACCTTAATATCTTACGTGAAACTCATATTATCAAAAACTTTACCAACGATTAAACTATCAACCACACTAACTAATTCTCAATGTCTAATTAATTAGAGAACACTATGTCTAGTTCAAGTTATAAAATCTAGGGTTAATAACGAATTATAATTTAGAATCAATTCAAAGTAGACAGTGAAAAACATTAAGCACAAGATATAATGAATAAACAAGTTCAAATTACATTAATAGAGGACACCATATACTATATGATTCAGACAATACCATAGAGGTTCAACATTCGACCCTAATATCAACTTTTTGTTTTAGTTCCTTTAAAAAAAATTTTCAACTTTTAGTCTCGAAAACTTTTCATCTTCACTTTTGATCTTTCCTGTAAAGTAAAATCATATGTAAAATTCATATTTTTGAATAAAATTTTGTAGAACCATTCATAATATTATAAGAATGTTTTCCAAAAAAAAATTGAATTTTTTAACAAAACATAAATTTAATATGAATTTTTATACTTTTGACGGTTAAAAATTCATATTTAATTTTTGTTTTGTTAAAAAATTCTATTTTTTTTTGGGAAAATATTTTACAATATTCTACACAATTTCATTAAAAAATACAAAAATTAACTTAAAATAAGGACCAAAAGTAGTGATTGAAAATTTTATAGGGACTAAAAGTGGAAGAAATTTTTTAGAGGGACTAAAACGAAAAGTTGGTATATTTATAGGAAGCAAAATCATATTTAACCCATAATTTAATTACTCATAGTAACAATATATATTCAAAGAAAATACAAAGTTGCTTGGCAACTCAAAAACACGGTACTTGAACTCTAGGTATGTCAGTTGGTTATTATAGATTGTAAAATAGATTTTGTGTTTTAAGTTTTGATAACAAAAGGCCTGTTATAATTTCAATGTTTGAGGTCTTTGTAGAGACTGCAATAGAATCACATTGTTCTATAACTTTTTACAGTATAAAGTATTGTAAAGCAAATTACTCATGTGCTCTCACGTAATTAGTCTCACTTTATTTATCATGTGGCCTGCTACTATCATGAATTTGTGAGAGCATTTCCAAAATATGTTTGAAATGTTTAATACTTATAAAAGGTCTTAGCAATAGTCCAGTGTTTGTATGTGTTGGTGGGTACTATGCAGACTAGTGTTCTTGCTTCTGCATTTTGAATTGTATGATTGTTTAATAATTACAATGGACATAAATTCAAAAGACGCATCTAACACGATTCGAACCACATACATTGAGTCAATGGAGACAAATTCAAAAGACGCACCTAACGCGATTCGAATCACATACATCGAGTCAAAAGGCCACAATGTCAAACAACATACGAAACCATCATTTGTGTTGTATTGTGAATGTTAATGATATTCAACAGTTTGGTATGAACACTTTAGAAACAACTCTAAAAGTTATTTTTTTTCGTTTACCAAATGGTATGAGTTTCTCTATGAATAAAGGATCTCTAGAGGAAGAAAACATTCAAAATTCATGATTTTCATGAGGCGAATCTACGTCAAAATATTTCTAAATCATTTCCTCTTTTCTCTAATGCACGAGAGTAATTGAGACAACTTTATGATGTAAACTGTCATTAATTGATACACGTGGAGTGAATGTGCATTCCATTTCAAGGATTTCAAAGTATTTGAAGGAGATTCACGGATATTCCTTTTGCATCAAATTTACATGAACTGGTGGAGACATATAAAGATTAATGTGTCTACGAAGGAGTTGGATATCCTTTAAAATTATTTATCTAACCATTGTTAGTTCAAGTTATTGCAGTATTCTTCAACACAATATCTCACAAAATTATCTTTAGGTCAATTAGGAAGATAGACAAATTTTTGAAGCCTTTGATACAGTGGAAGTGAAGATTGACATCATGGTTAAAAGGAAGGATAAGTTTGTCGATTAAAGTGGATTTTGAAAAAGCTTACGATTCCGTGAGCTAGTGTTATCTATATTATATGATGCAGAGGATGAGGTTTGATGAAAGGTGTTGCGGTACAAACACGCTTCAAGAAAGGTTAAATAACCTTTTGTACTCCCTTCAATGAATTTTTGCTTATCAATAAAAAAAACCTAAGATAGGCAACATATTTCATCCTAATATATATACAGAATAAGAGTAAATATCATATATCACCTACATCTTCATGTTTGTATATCTATTATAGCAGTTCTTATATCCTTACATTCTCATGAGTGATGACATATGAAAATTAAGTTTAATGAGCCTCATTCAGCTTGGACAGCAAAAAGAGACTGCTAGAAGAAAGAAAGACAGAAGCACAGAAGCATAGCAAATCCACGGGAGTTAGAATAGTAGCCTTCTTACTTCTGTCAATCAAACCAATCAGAAGCAGCATCACTATCACATGACCAACCTTGGTTTTTAGGTCATTTACTGTTTTTATATCCAACCATTTTGGTCGTTCCTGAGAAGGAGAAACAATGGAATTAGCATCAAAGATAATTTATTATCAAGAGTTTCCTATATTTTGTTAATTATAAATATAACATTTTTATTGTTTTAGCACATAATTAAACTTCATTTGTTTTTAGTTATATCTATATTAAAAAATAGTAACAAATTGTTTAGACTTAAGTGGTTAATAAGCCCTAACTAAAGATGAATCATTAAGAACTCGAATTCGAATCCTAACTAAAGCAATCATTAGCCGAACTCTACTTACCTCTTAGTCATATTCCACATTAGAAGTGAGCCTTTCCCTTGAGAACAAGGGGGGTAAGACCAAAAAAAAATTAACATTTATAGCATGCTTTAAAGTTCCTGGGCTAAATCAACATGATTTTATATTATTAAGGTTTAAAAAAATATAAATAGAAATTAATCATTCCCTGAAAAAAAAAATATAGAAATTAATCATAAAAAATGTCCTGTTTTTAGAAAATTAAAGGATATCTAACCACCTCCACCCCTTCCTTTTTTTTTTTTTT
>Ga0228710_1012932_pt1 | contig 10146 bp, 8 predicted proteins | sample MedpolnodulmetaG_FD_177995 | JGI IMG/M metagenome (GOLD analysis project Ga0228710, IMG submission 177995) | Root nodule microbial communities from Medicago polymorpha collected in Santa Monica, California, United States - pink nodules | ecosystem: Host-associated > Plants > Roots > Nodule... | reverse complement strand
CATCGCTTCTGATGTTCAGCGCTTCTGATGACGTGTCTTCAGGAGCTCTTCTTCAGACTCGTTTCTTCAGACGCAGCACTTCAGAGGCAGTACTTCAGACGCAGTTCTTCAGATGCTTTAAGCTTCAAATAAATTCCTTTGCTCTAGAACTTGTTCAGTCAGAATCTCTAAGAATAGTACTTTGATTATGGATCCTGCACACTTGAACAAATTGTTTAGCATATCCAATTGATTATTTTTAATACCTTGTTATTGTCAAAACTCAATAGGTGACTTGTGAAACACCCTTGTTCCAACAAGACATGGTATTGAAATTTTATTACTCATGCATTTGAGGATTTTTTTTATATGTTGATGAGATATTTATGTATGATGATTTTCCGTTGTGAGTTTTATGAAACTAATTTATGCATATTTTGAGAAAACGAAGATGTGACATTTTGAACTCTTTTGATTTAATTGAATTAATTGCATGATTTATTACATTCAGGGTCAAGGGTGTTACAACCTTCATCTTTGTTTTAGCATTAGCATCAATGGTTGTGATGATTAATTTCAAGAACATAGATGGTGATACAATCTCGTTTGCTCAGCATAAAAGGGGGCAATTACGTTTACAATTACCTATGATTTATTTAATTTAATTAATTATTCATTTACATTCCTAAAAAAATCTTTTATTGATATATATCATTGTTTATTCAATATGCTAATGTTATATTATGGAAGAACGAAGAAGGAGGGCGATAGTGACTCTTGAAGGGGATGGAAAGAAGAAGGAAAGCTGGTTATTTTCATATTTAGAGGCCGATTGAAAATCAATTTGGGGATTTTATAAATTAGGGTTCTTGAATAATAGACATTTTATTTTCAGATTTGTTTTAAATTCTAATTATATAATTTTATGATTATATTTTAATTTAAATGACATGGATTTGTCACCTCATTTGATTGTCCATGTAAGCAATGACATGTAGGATTCATTCATTAATCAGCACGCCACATCATTTAATTAAGAGAGGGATTATAATTTTTCGTTGACTTTTTAAATAGAGGGATCAAAAAATCGGTTTTAGAAAATGGGGTATCAAAAGTTAACAAATTCAAAAATAGAAGAATTAAAACTGTATTTAAGCCTATTAATTATTATGAACATTATTCCTGGCCATATATTTCTCATCCATGAAACTTATTATCTAACACCACCAAGTAACTACCCATATATCTCATGTTTACAAATAATCTTAGGAATATAACAAATATGAACCAAATGCTTTTTTTAAAAAGTACTTATTATGAACATTATTCCTGGCCATATATTTCTCATCCATGAAACCTATTATCTAAGACCACCAAGTATTATGACGCAGTCGGAAGCGTATGCTAGGAAACACTAAACCTAGATTGAAAAGAAACAAGTTTGCAAACAACAAATTTGTGAAAATAAGGTTCTGAAATCCACCTGAAATTGAGAAAACTCTCTGAAATATTATTGAATGAATAAAATTTCCTCTTAGGCTACAACTGTTAAACTTAAATAGGGAAATAACAAAACCCTAATGGGCCAAAAATAACAAACCGAAACAAAAACAAACAATTACTAAAATTGGGTTAAAATAAAAATAGGGTTAATTAAGTTTTTAGTCCCTATAAATATTCACAGTTTTGTTTTTAGTCCCTATAAAATAAAATCACACTTTTTAGTCCCTGTGACATTTTCCTTAAGCATTTTAGGGACCAAAAATGCTGATGGAAATTTTTTATAGGGACTAAATTTGCTGATGGAAAATTTTATAGGAACCAAAAAGTGTGATTTTATTTTGTAGGGACTAAAAACAAAATTCTAAATATTTATAGGGACTATTTATTTAATTAACCCATAAAAATATTATAGAAAATCCTATGGAAATCCTCCTACATTAGTCACCTCCACCTCTAAAGAATTCGATCCCGAGTTTTCATTCTGATAAAGAGCTTCTCATACATGTTGACTCCTCCAATGAACAAGAGACCACCCTCCTGGATCCCATGTCATAGAGTTTCCAGCAAGCATCATAAGATTAGCACCCACCATGTCGAGAAATAATTGAAGAATTTCAACATTGATCAGAGATTTGTGTATTAGCACCAATTTCAATTCTACAAGAGACGCTTCTGCCCAAAGAAACTCCTTTTTGAACTCTTGTGAATATTTTATATTCAAAATTTCCTGTTTAGTATACTCAGGAGCAAGGTATTCAAATGTTCCAATTATCCTTGTTTGATGAGAATCATCACCAATAGGAACAAAATCATGTGTGAGAAGTATATTACTTGATCTCATGTCCTCTGAATAACAGGACCACCTTGACATTCCTCGTGTAGAAAACGCAATCTCTTTGCAATACCATATCTTTGAGGCCAATCAAGAATTGCTTCACTATTTTCAAATAAATGCCAATGAAGAGACTTATTGCAAATATATTCATATATGAGAATATTTTTATTTTCTTTGCAGCAGTACCCCAAAAGCATCACTATATTCTTGTGTCTAGCAAAACTCAAGACATACACTTCAGAATGAAATTCAGAAAACCCTTGTGCACTTTCTTCTTTCCTTACTTTTGCAGCTATTTTTGTCCATCTTTGAGAACACCCTTGTATACATGACCATACACACCTTCACCTATCAAGTTATCCTTTCAAAAATCATTTGTGGACTCTTGGATAAATAACTCTCCTTATTCCATAACCAACACATATAATTGGTGCACCTGAACATTTTGGTAGAAAGTCTGATAATGATACAAACATGGACAAAGAATACACAAGTTTTATTTCTGCAATTTTGTCATGTGCATTTTGAGGTCTCCATATATCCACATACAAGTCATCTTTAACCAATTCTATATTACATGGTTCTTGTTAAGGTGTAAAGGCTTGGGGATCTCCTCCACGATATAGGATTTCCCCGTCGTCATCGAGAACCATGGATCTGGAGGTTTTTTGGGCAGCGGCGGTTGCGATTGAAGATCCGATGATTTCAATGGCGGAGATACAAAATCGTTGAATCGATAAGTGACCTCCAATGGTTTTAATCGCTCCACATACAATTCTTTCAAGCCATCTATTATTGATGTCACTACACTGAGAGCTAACTTCTTTACAGATTTTGAAGCAACTAGTGGAAAAGGTTGAAGCTGCCCAATACCAAATACATCAGGTTGGGCACTTATTGTCGAACTCTCTTTGTTTGCTGCTAATACATCAATTCCTTCCATGACGGGAAGTTTGACCTTTTCATTATAAATTGTATCCTTCTTCTTTTCCATATCAGCATCATGCGATAATTTTTCCACCATCTCCAAGATCCTTACGTAACTCCTCCTTCATATCATCATCATAACCACCCTTCACCGGCGTTTGATACATCTGTGGCGACAGGAGCTACTTCCTCATAAAATTTTCAATTGAAACAAGAGGCGAGAAAGATAATCTACCGCGAGAACTGAAGCTACTATTTTCCCTTGAACTGTTGTTGTTTCTGTTGTTTATGTTGTCAACCTTAGCTGTCAATGCCGCCATCTGATCCGACAGAGCTTTGGCGGCTGCAATTAAACCATCAAATTCTGCCCTCATAATCGATTGATCTCCCATGGCTGATCACGTTAGGAAAAGAACAGGAGAAATCTGCTCTGATAGCAACTGACGCAGTCGGAAGCGTAGGCCAGCAAGCGTTAAACCTAGATTGAAAAGAAACAAGTTTTCAAGCGACAAACTTGTGAAAATAGGGTTCCGGAATCCACCAGAAATTGAGAAAACTCTAAAATATTATTGAGTGAATAAAAGTTCCTCTTAGGTTACAACTGTTAAGCTTAAATTGGGAAATAACAAAACCTTAATGAGCCAAAAATAACAAACTGACACTACTAGAAAAAACAAAATTAGCGAGGGAAATTAGTGACGGAAAAAATGAAATTCCTCACAAATTCCTTGGTCGCAAAATTTAGTGACGGAATTAGAGAGGAATTTCACGTTTTCCCTCACTAAATATCCCTCACTAATTTTTGTTTTTGTAGTAGTGTGAAACAAAAACAAACAATTACTAAAATTGAGCTAAAATAAAAATATTATAGAAAATCCTATGAAAACCCTCCTACATCAATAACAAACAATGAATCTAAATTATCAATAACAAACAATGAATCTAAATTATAATTATTAAAATCTTCAAATCAAGTGAAATGTTACAAACAATCTTCAATGATCAGTATCAAAATAATAATATGTATGTCTTTTCTAAAACCATATATGATTAAATGGTTAGAACAATCTAATGCATGATCTCCAACCCTTATAATTTTAAATTGCGGTCTGCAATTGTAGGTTGCTGCAATATAAAAGTTTTAGAGATATCCGCAACGACATTACAACCACAATTACGGCCACATTAAACCGTATATTGTCATAATATAAATGTTTGCAGGGTAACCACAATCCGACCGTGACAACAATTTAAACATATACCTTACATTTAATTAGTTAATAATGTAATTATAAAATGGGGGAAATAAAATCATTGTTTTCCATAGCCCCAAAAATCCATCTCTCCCCTCAATGAAAGCTGGTTGATTTGATTGGGATTTGCATCCTCAAACCTTGTTGCCTCTTTTGTGGAGTCTTCTTCATTCACAAGCCTATCAAGCATTCCCCATTCATTCATTCCTTCACCACTCCTTCCTACACCCATTTCTTGAGGTGGTTCACAAGAGCCAACTTCAATGCCAGATTCTGAAACTTGATATCTCAAACCATCACTACCACTCTCACAATCTCTAGGATTTGTCATAAGTTGTTTCACTATAATAGGTTGTTCTGTCTGTAAAGGTGATGCATATGAGTAATCAAAGTTAGCCTGTAGAGGTTGGGGCTGGGGTTGGGAGTGGAAGAGTGAGTATTGAGAGTTTTGCAAGTGTTGATAATGGAGACTGAGCTCGGGTTTTTCGAGCTCGAAACCAGATAGGTTCCTATGGTGGTTTTGATGTTGTTGATGTAGTAAGTATTGATTTTCTCTTTGCATGAAGGAGCGTTGATTCGTTGAGGAAATATTGTTCATTTGTTGATCTTGATTGTGTGTGGATCCACCTTCACTCCCAATCTTGAATAGGTTTTTCTTCTTGAATACCCTGCATACCACCCATCCATCTTCCTACAAATACATTTATATCACACATATATGATTTTACTTTAGAATAGTGCACTATAAACTAGATATTCAATACTCCCTCTGTCTCAAAATATAAGTAAAAATATGTCAATATAAGTTGATGTATCTGACATAAATTTTAAATCAAATACATTAACTTTTGTTGACCAGTTTCTACTTATATTTTTGGACGGGTGAAGTATTTAACATATACGGAGAAAGAGATGCATACATTGGTAGGATCATTGCCATCTTCAAGACGGTATTCATGCATAATCCAATCAGTCTTTTGTCCATGAGGAGCTCTGCCTTTGTAGAACACAAGAGTCTTTCTCATTCCAATTTTCTTGTAAGTATTCCTAATGCACTTGTCTCTTCCTGTAGCTTTCCAAAATCCTGCATTTGTTGCTCTATTAGTCCTTGACCCTGTTGGGTACTTTCTGTCCTTGTGACTGAAGAAATACCACTCGTTTTGTGGTGTCGATCCAATCTTACATTTTTCTGTTCATCATGAAGAAATTTAAAAGTTAGCAAACAGTACAAATTATGGCCAAAAACTAAAATATAATGTCTAACACTATCAACCAAAGTATTTATTTTTATTGATTTTATTTATGCTTGTCGATGTAGGACCAAATTATAAAAAAGGAGTGCAAAGTTTTTCTTTATTTTGAATAGGCAAAAATGTTTTATTAAAACCAAGCAAATTCAAGATGTACGAAAGGTACATACTTATAAGCAAAATCTACAAAATTACGCAGGTAACACCCTAACTATGAAAGCTCAGGACAAACACTTTTTCGTGCAAGTTGACCAAGACCAAACTCTTCATGATAATATTTCAATTGTGGATGCGTTTGATTTAATATGGACTTCTAAAAAAGTTTCTAAAGGTGAACCAACACAATTTTTTATCCAAAATGGATATTTTGTTGAAAGCTCACATATTTGAGATATGGAGAAATGGAGCATACGGGGTTCAAACGTTAGTCACTGCATATATTATGCGATGTCCATATCAATTGAACTAAGTTTCTAAAATGAATTTATTATAATAAAAAAGGAAATAAGATGTAATATTTTATTAAAATTTACTAAAAATTTAAGAATGTGCCGTTGGACCATTTTGTTCATATTAGGTAAACTTTTAGGATGCGCTTGGGTGGAGGGTTTAGGAGAGAAAGGGATGGGAGAGTTTACTTCTTTTTTTTTAAATTACGGATACTATAAAATGATTTTTAGAAAATTGAATTAACAACATGATAAATAATCATATAATACTTCAAAAACACTTAATTTATTTTAAAAAAACATTTTACATTGTTTGTAATTTAAAAAAATAAAAGTGAGCATTCCTCTCCCTTCCCTTCCTAAACCCTCACTCCAAACAAACCCTTAGATTATACTTAAGCACCACTAATAAGAACAACCCAGAAATCCATGAAAGCTAGACTCACTCAACGCATATGAAATCTAAAAAGAATTTTAATTTTAAATTCCATGATAGAGTTTTAGTAAACTTACTTATTTTCCCAACGTTTTAAGATTAAAAAATGATTAGTTAAACTTATGTAATCGATTTCATTTGATTTTTTTAAAATTGTTGATAAAGTAAATTGATTTAATATCTTTATTCATATGATATTAATTTTAGTTTTGAAAATAATAGAATATGAAACTTTTTTTTTTGAAGTAGAATGAATATGAAACATTTTTATTAAGTGTATTTTTTTTCTTCAAAATTTTTTCTTTTAATTGTAAGAGACCTAAGGCAATTATCTTGTCATCTCTTAACCTTGGACATGTATTACAAAGCATGAAAGGTTGATTTTTGTTTTGACAGTACATAAAAGGAGGATGTAAATAAGAAAATCAATTAAATTGGCATTATCAAAAATCTTTATTATTGTAAATATTAAAATCATGAAAACATGATCATCCTAACCAATTAAATTTGGATACAGATAAAAACAATAATACATGGAGAAATTAAGATAAAGAAAACAAAAAGAAATAGTTTTTGCTTACCCAATATTATCCCTTTTATATACAAGCAGTGTAACTAATATGTTCTCAATCTCAAAGCTTATATATAGAAGATTGTATAAAAATTGAAAAAGCTTATATATAGAAGATAACCAAACACTAAAGTTAAATAAGAAAACAACTATTTTACCTTGCAAGTCCCAAGGTTCCATCTTGTTCAAGTCCACCTCTCTTATAACATCCATATCAAATTTCTGAAAGGACACCTTCTTTTTCAAATAGTAATGAAGTAACTCTTCATCGGTCGGGTGAAATCGAAACCCCGGTGGCACACCGCCATTAGAAGAACTCATACTCTACAAATTCAAAGCTCAATCTCTTAATTAGGAACAAGTTGCACCACGTATATGGATATATGACCTCTCTCTTATACTCTTTGAACTTTGAAGGTTGCAATAAATTTTTGTACGTGAGGTTGGAAGCATGGAACTTATATATCATCATGGTTGTCAACGCCACCATTCTACACCCTTGGAAAGGGTTGACGGCCGGTGACTACGCCGACGGGAATGGTTAAAGCTAGCTATCGTAAAAAGCAAGTTTACTGAATGAATGTGACTAGTATGATTGTTATTTTATATTGTTATCTTCTTATTATTTTATGATTTTTTATTTAATGATTTTTAAATTATTCTTAGGGTTCCCCACAAAGCACATAGGGAGCGTAAGGTGCACTCTCCAATCTTTTAGGGCACCGATATAATTTTTTTGACAAAAGTATAATTCCTTAGGTATTTTTTGTATGGTTCTTAACTAAAATTACAACTTTTTTAGAAATAACAAACTTTGGGAGAATTATGGATTTAAGAAAATCAAGGTAAATTTAGTTAAGAATCATTAGACCTACACCCGTGCGACTCACGGGTTGGGTAAAATGTAATACCTAATACTATGTCATGATTCACTATTCATGAGAATATTAATGTTGTTGTTCATATTGATCGTATAGTTAGTGAGAAATAGAAATAACAAAAACATTTAAAATCTAAAAGTAGATACGAATCATTACACATTTCTAAAAACTTCTTTGCAAACCACATTTGATGTAACAGTATCATCTTCACCATCTTCATTGGTTATCAATATCTTCAAACATTTTCTTGAGGTCACTCTTGAAATTGCAACATATAAGTGATCATATGAGAATATTGGTGCTGGAAAATATACTCCGACATTTTTAAGTGAATGTCCTTGACTTTTATTAATGGTGATTGCAACCTTTATTCACATTGAAAACTCTTCCTTGACAAATTAAGTCATTTTAGTTTCGCATTCACCTTTCTCTTCAAATTTCAGTTTCTACTTGCAAATTAGAGGTATAATATGATCTATAAAATATTTTGTTAGTGGGATAATTGGATATTAGCATGAATGAGATAATTGAGCTCACTGTGCGTTAATATCATATGCCCTTGGTAAGTGGAATAGATGTTGAAAAGAAATTAACCTCTGCTCTATAGCTTTATATATAACAATGAAATTGACTATATTATTACTTTTATAGTTATGTTTAGTATTATGTTATCAAACTACCTCAAAAAGAAACAAATAAAAAGATGGGCTGCTATAAAAAAAGACAAATCAAAACAAAAAAATACATACAAAAGTCTGCACCAAAATATTGGTCCTAACCGCAGAGGCTGTTAAATATTGAAGGAAAAGAAACTACTATGTTGTAATCGAAAGAAAAATAATAGTAATGAGAAGGAACTGCTATGTGATAACCGAAAGAAAAAATAATAATAAAAAGGAACCATTACGTGGTAATTGAAAGAAAAAATAATAATGAAAAGGAATTGCTATTAAAAAAGGTATTGTAATGGCACGAGTGACTTAAAAAAAGAAAAGGAATGAAAAACTCATCAATGACAATAGATATATACAAACGATGACACAACAGGATAGGAATGAAAAGCTCATCAGTGAGGGGAGAAATATTAGGGATTGCTGCATTTTAGAGGAAATTTGTTAGGTTAAATTGATGCGTTGCATGTTAAATGGAATTTGTTAGTTAAATTACTGCTAACCTAATGCAGCATTTTAGCGGGAAATTATTAGGTTAAGTTGCTGATAAGTGTCAAAAAGGAGTTAAATAGACTATATATTTTAGGCACTTTGATTACTTGGTTTGCAAGTTATCCTGTGAAAAGCTCACAAATACTGAAGAATCACTCAATTATGCTTTTCACATCTAATGCCAACTCTTTGTAGAAAAATACACGCCTGGACACTCTAGAAGCAAGAAAACATGAAGAAATTCAAAGGAACAAAATAGGCAGAAGTACAAGTTTACTCGGGAGGCGAGTGAGTTTACTCGCCATGGCGAGTGAAGTTACTCGGGAGGCGAGTAAGGCGGTCTAACCCTCAGAGTTGACGTGGCACAAACCCACTGGTGAAGAAACCACTACTCGCCATGGCGAGCGTTTCTACTCGGGAGGCGAGTTCAGACAGAACAGGCCATATAAAAGCTCATTTGTTCATTTCAAGGGGGATCTATCATGAGAGGATAGTTTAGGCCACTGGAGGAAGAAAGAAAACAGGGGAAAATACAGAGAGAACCTAAAGAGTAAGGAGCACATGGATTGAAGGAAGACACAAGATCATTGAGACATCATGGCTTGGTTCCATTCCATCTCTTCTTTTCTCCTTGTAAGGTTACCATGACAATGAGTAACTAAACTTTTTTGTTGGGATTAAATGTAGTTAACTCTATTAGTATGTATTTCCTTTGATTGGGACTTTGTGTGATTCTAATTCATCTTATGATATGGATGTTATTCTTGCTTTCTACCTTTTGAATCTAGGTTAGAATAATCTTCTATCAATACTTTTGTTCTAGACATGGAACTTAGGTTGGTAATCACTTTGAATATTGGAATTTAAAGCTTTTGTATCATTGTATAGTGCGAGACATC
>Ga0228710_1012931_pt1 | contig 10147 bp, 9 predicted proteins | sample MedpolnodulmetaG_FD_177995 | JGI IMG/M metagenome (GOLD analysis project Ga0228710, IMG submission 177995) | Root nodule microbial communities from Medicago polymorpha collected in Santa Monica, California, United States - pink nodules | ecosystem: Host-associated > Plants > Roots > Nodule... | reverse complement strand
GTTGGATAAATCTTGAGAGGAAAATATAAATAAAGATATAAAAATCTAAGCTTTTATTTTGTAGTTATGCATTGCACAAGTATTTAGGCCATTTTTGCAGCGCAGCATAATTTGGCAGGGTTGTTTCTATGGCTTTTCTATACGATTCAGAATCATTGTTATGGCTCCTGTTGTTGCAGTACTGTCATGGTTGCCTGGATTTCAGTCGTGGGTTTTGGCTTTCTGCAATTTTCTCCCAAAAAATTGGCAACTGAAACTGAAAATTCTCTTAATATTTATTAATTTAATTGGTTTTAAAGAAAGAATAAATCCTTGCTGTTGGTTACAACTTACGCCACGTGTCATTCCCCAAGGCAATGAAATGTCAATCCGCATTTCCTTTGGAAATGGAGAGGATCCGGACGCCCAAAATATACAATAATAGGAATAATTCTTGGGTGGACACAAAGATTTGGACCTTCTATTTGGTCACACACACAAAAAAGTGGACATGCTAAAATCATTTGAAAATTAATGATTATTTAAATGTTATTTTTTCTACTTTTTTCTTTTTATGTATGTGTGACCAAATAAAAGGTCCAAATCTTTGTGTCCACTTAAAAGTTTCTCCAATAATAGCACATTGAAGCAATCAATACAAGCTAGAGGCAAGCAAAACCAAGTCACAGGACACCAAAAGTCACGAACACTGAGGCCCACCAAGGCAAAAGGACATAAAGGAAACCATAAAAAGATGCCTTCTTTAAAACTCCAAGAAACTACCACCACCAACCAAATTAAATTATAACAATTGCTTTTCTGACTTTCAATACTTCCTAAAAACACAAGTAAAAGACTAAAATATCATCAGCGGTAGTTAACTACCGCTGGCTTATAACTAAAAAACACGTCGGCAGTTAACTGCCGCTGGATTTTTTGGTCATTTACTTGTGTTACTAAGACACAATGAATGTCGAAAAAGCAATCTTCTTAAATTACATGCATACCATAACTACACGCATCTGAAAAAAAAAAAAAAGGAAAATTACTCTTCTTTCATAAAAAAAAACTTCCTCCCAATTGAATCGACAAAAGTACTCCACGTGACTTAAGTCATGTTCGGTACTTTCAACGTGAGTTAACTCACGCAGGTTATAAACCTAACGTGACTTAACTCATGTTGTGTGCTATTATATAACAGCGAAGTCAGAAACGTAACCATTTTGTTTATGAACCTCCCAAATACAAAAATTCTCCTATTTTGTGCGATTTTCACGAAACTCAACCAAATCAACATTAAATCACACAAATCAACAAGTGTTGCTTATCCTATTGCATTTTTTTTTTGTTGAGATTTATATTTTTTGGAGAAATTTTACATTTTTAGGAATTTAGAAATTTGGTTTGCATATTAGTTTTTAGGATTGTTAGTGATGAATTAAGTTAGGAATTGTAGTTTAGGTGTTGTTTAGAGTGCAATGTAGTAGTTTAGGATTTAGAAATTGTTGGATTTTAAGTTGATTGAAAGTTGGACTCTAGGTGGTTGATAAAATGTCTTAATGAAAATTTGTTTGTTTTTTGGATTGTTAATGATGAAATTATTTAGAAATTGGTTTGTTAATGTTGATTATAATATGTTTGACTGCAATGTGATAGTTTACGGATTGACATGACACTGCCAAAATATAAGTGTTGTTGTTGAATAGTTAGAAGTGACACAATGTTCATATAAAAAAAATCATTTAATTTTTTTCCTTTTGAAATGTTGTGCAGATATGTCTTAGAGTCCTGACAGAGTTAGAGGAAGGAGGGAGTCTGTTATCGGTAGTGCACGGAGAGAAAAGGACGTACAACTCCCTCCTCAAGCTCATCCTCGTAGACGGAGACAGGGGTCACGAGGATTGGTAGAGGTGATGATGTGGAGGGATCATCGTCACAGGAGGGTGAGTCCCAGATAATGGACCAGACGCAGTATCAGCATCAGCATGAGACAAATGAGCAGCGTCAGTATGAGAAGGCTTACCAACAGGAGGGTGAGGCTCAGGAAGAGCATAGGATGGAGTTCAAGGCCGAACCACAGGGCTTTCATGGGGGGTCTTATGATTAGTCGCATCTTCTAAAGTTCGGTAAACACGTGGCATGCAGGCTATGATTTGATTAGGGTAGAGCTATCATGCTCTTCCCTAGATGTGTAACTGTCAGTCTCGTACCATTACACAATCCACTGACCTGATCGATGTTTCTCATCAGCATAACTGGACATCTCACCCTTAGTTTCAACGGGTGATTTGGAATTCCATAGCTCTTAATACCATTAAGAAATTCCGCTGTGAACCACTCGCTTTGGACATCAAAATTTTCACCCGATCGACAAATAGAATCAAAGCTTAAATACTATTTCTCTTCACCTGGAATCAATGACATCATATATTCGTTAACATGCTCAACTGAATCAAGCGTTGGTGCGAGTATTCCCCTTTGTTGGAAAAATAGTGGGTCACCAAGGTTATCATTCAAATCGGGATACACAATTGCTATAAGTGACATCAACGGATTTGTTGTGTCTGATATGCGCAAATCTTTAGGAATTTCTACCTTCATTTCACCATTCTCATCCAAAGCGTCGTTGCCGTCTCCAATTGAGAGTATCCACTTGCCAAAATTAGCAATTTTTCCTGCTCTGCAAGTACCGAAGATGCACCGAATCTCATATTAACAGTAAGCCTCAACACATTAAAATAAGCCCATATCTTTGATGAATTTATTGATGCATCAACAATATCATGCCTCGATCCTTTTCGGACAACAGGCAATATCTGTCTGAAATCAGCACCTAAAACTATTGTCATTCCACCAAAAGGTCTAAACTCGTTTAAGGGATCATTCTTGGACATGATATCACGCATTGATCGGTCAATTGCCTCAAAACACCATCAGTGCATCATTGGAGCCTTATCCCAAATTATCAACTTTGCAGCACGCACCAGGTCTGCCCTAGGACTATCCTTTTCCATCGTAAGCGATAATGCCTCATTAATCTCAATAGGGACTGTCAGCGTCGAGTGTGCGGTTCTTCCACCTGGTAATGGAAGAGCCTCTATACCGCTGGATGCAGCATTCAATACAACTAACCCCTTCAATCTAATAGCAGGCCGACAATGTTTTCCATATAAAGGTTTTTCTAGTACCACCATAACCATATAATAAAAAGTAACCACCATCTTCAGAACCAACGGACTCCATGATCTTGTCATGCACACATCTTTGTTCATCAGTCAGCATCAATAACATATCATCGTGTGTCTTTTCCAGTTCATCTTTGTTGTAATTTAGCTCATCAACGATAAGCTTGTTTGTTAAAGTTGGCATGTCTGCTGCGTTTAGCCTGGGCATAGATTTGAAGTCAGTAAGCGACCGTCCGTTTTCCTGAAGCAGCATTTCAATTTCAATCAAACACAGGTTCTTCAAGTCATCGTCACCGATACGCAGATCTGCATATGAAATGTAAAGTCACGAAATTAATATTAACACCTTTGCATGCATATGTGTGCACGTCATGAAGAGAAAGAAAAAATATTAGCTTTATATGAGAATCCTTTATATTTAAACATATCAGCCTAAAAAATGTGGAAAATGCTGAATGGTATCGTAAAGTTAGTAACTCTTAGTACCATTATTTCTCTTCTTAAATCTCCATTACTAGAACGTTACAGAAAGAAGAAGAAAAACCAAACATTCAATCCATCAGTTTTCATTACCATTTAATGTCTTTTATATTTTTGATGAATTCTGCAACGGAAATATAAGGCTATACATCTAGTCTTTGCAACGCATTACACACACACACACACACACACACATATATATATATATATATATTCAATACAAGAGAATTAAGAGTGGTAGACAGTGGAGGATGAAAATCAGTCCATCGTGTTGTCTATTAAACTATCTTCCTTTCCATTGTTCTTCTACCATTATTCTGGGCATTGTTTGTGAAACTCCAACGTGTTGGCCTTGAGTGCACGAGTTCAAACACGTAGTTGTGTAAACCTTGGGAGCAAAACCGGATATTGGGTTGCACCGGAGGTCCACCAGAGCCGGAGGTCCACCGGAGATTTGCTTTTCAGGGCAGTGGTTTTTGCCACGGCACAACAACTCTCTTCTATCTTTCCTAACTCTCTCAATTCTAGTTTGCTCTTAATATTTCCAACAAGGGGAAATTAAAAATAAAAAAAATAAAAAAATCAAAATAATTCTCATGAAAAAGTGCTTGTTGAGTTGAATTGCATTACCTTGAATTTAGCACTACAAACCCTGCAAGGCTACCTCATGAAGTGTTGTTGTCCAACTACGTTCATGTTCCATATTCGGCGACCCAGATTTAAAGTTTAACAGTTTGAAAAGTCTTTTCGTATTTGAAAGTCTAGTTAAAAGACTTTCAAATGCTTTACCAAACTCTCCCTTTTGGTGACGAACTTCGGAAGGATCTACGCTGTAGAACACTGGCAAAACAACTTGCCCTATGGTGTTGGAACTCTCCATTATCTTCACCAACTCATCCAAACACCATCGTGAATCCGCATAATTCTTTCAGAAAACAACCACGACAATTCGTGATTGTTCAATTGCTCGATTTATTGATTTTGAAATAGCATCTCCCCTTTGAAGCGAATCATCGTCTCTAAAAACATTAACTCCAGCATTTAGAAGAGAGGTGTTAAGATGTGAAGTGAAGGAAGCACGAGTATCTTCCCCTCGAAAACTTAAAAACACGTCATGAATCCTTAATGCTTTCAACGAATTCTTTGTGTATGTGTTATTTAGAAGGGGCGGTTTCACCGCCTGGCGACCCCGGGCGATCGCTCGGGCTCGATCGATAATTTTTTCACATTAGACCCAACCCAAAAGCCCATTAACACACTTACAAAAAGAAAAATTTGGGTAAATTCTAAAAATTCTCACACGCAAATAGGCCCGGAGAAGACATTTATCTCCTAATTTTATTTAGCACACTATTGACGGGTTCATCTCTCTTATTTTAACGGGTTAATTGTTCAAATTGACTCTGTAATATACATTATGTCTGAAAAATGACCCTGTAAAATACCAAACATATTCTAGTATTGTAACTTGAATTTCTTCTTATTTTTGACCACCCTATAATATATAGTCTAAAAATGTGGCCTACAGGTTGAATTTTTTCACTATTTTTTTTCATACATGTTTAGCACGTTAAAATATAGCTTCACACAAAATTAAATTTCTTCGACCAGAGATAAATTAATTATGAATTTTTATCCCCTCATAATTATGAATATCTTAAACAATTTATAATTAATTTGTATCTTGTTTAAAAACTACAAAATTTCATTGTGAAGGTTTTTATCATGTTCTAATCATGCCAACAAAATTAGGGAACTAAATTTGACTTGTGAGTATACGCTTACGCGGAACAAATTTTCAATTTTGCACGTTTTGGTTGAAAAATCAAAATAAATTTAAACGACTTCGAAATGCTATGAAACTTTACATATTCTTTTTATGTATTTTTATAGATGTCTCTGCAAATAATGAGCTCAAAATTCGATTTATAGGTCGAGATTTCCGTTGTTTGTTTTTTGAGTTTTGGACACTTTAAAAATTCATAATTAATTTGTCGTTTGTCGAAAATTTATAATTTTTTTTGTGTAAAGTCATATTTTAACGTTCTTAACTCGCCTCTAATAAATCATGAAAAAATTCAATCTTTTGGTTGCTTTTTTGGACTTCGCGTATATTACAGGGTTATAAATAATAAAAATCTCGAATTACATGTTCAGAATACATGTTATTTAATTACAGGGTCAATTTTTCAGATTTCACGTATATTACATGGTTAATTTCAATTAATAACCCTATTTTAAATTGTACTTTTGTTGACAAAATGAGGAACCTCCTTTATTTCGATTTATGACTGATTATATATTATGTCATATGTGAATTTGTGATAAAAATTTTATCAGGACTCCATAAATTTCCTAGCTCCACCACTGAGAGATCAGGGAAGCTTAAGGAGGAAGACATGGATGGATGAGTGGGAACTGATTAATTGTTGATATAGCAATGAAAGTGTTGTGGTGTGAAATTATGTGTATGAACTCTGAAGCTTGAAAAAGATAAAGAGAGTAATATTATATGGATAAGATGAGTGATATTTGGATAACCAAAATCAAACAACTTTATTGATAACCTTTTTCTCCTCTTTTTTTACTGGACAAAAATAATAGAGAGAGAAAAAGAAAGAGAGATAATAAAAATATAATGAGAGTATGAGAGAGAAAGTCGTCACAAAAGTTGTTTGAAAATAATTGTTTAAAATAATATTGACTGCTACTACTTTGCATTATTTTCCACTAAAAGTCATCATTACTACGATGGTATAATGTGTCGGGTTACATTAGCTGTCCAGAGCATAGCAACCAATAAGAATAAATATCTCCTTCAACTTTTTCTCTCAAAAAAAAATCTCCTTCAACTTTTGAATGTGTACATTAGATTTGGTGATATATTTTTTTTTCTTAATACATCATTTTATCCTTTAATTTATTTTTGGTTTTCACTTTGGTCTCGTAACTATAAAATATTTTAATTTGGTCTTATAAATCTTCTGTCGTTTACTATTTTGGTCTTCTCTATTAATTTTTAATGTTTAATATTTTTAATATGATTTCAATCATTCGATTGCAGATCTATAGTGGACCACCTATAAAGTTGATTCACCTTAGATATTTAAGGTTAAAAACTAATGGAGATGACCAAAATAGTAAACAGCAAAAGATTTATGGGACCAAATTGAGACATTTTATAGTTAGGATTGAAAACCAAAAATAAGTTAAGGGATCAAATGATGTATTAAGCCTATTTTTTTAGGAATATCTAGTTATTTTAGTATTTAAATATGACAGACACACACTGTTATAATGGTCACAACTGAATATATCAAAATTACAAAAATACATAAATGCATCCTTGATAGTCATTTTAGTCTATGACTATATTTTTTAGCAATAAATTGTGTATTTGAATATGTCTTTTATTAGTCAATTTGATTCACAAAATTCGTAACAATATAGTCACTTGAAGATCCTCTAAAACACTTAAAGATGTTTTGTAATTTTAATACATTCAAGAATTATACCGACAACATTTCACATATTTGAATATTAAAATGACTTGTACTCGTGAGTTTATTTCAGTTGGTTGAGGACAATGAATAAAATATGCAAGGTCTGGGGGTTCAAACCCTAACCACTACCAAAAGAAAAAAATATTAAAATAATTTGATAGCGGACTGCTAAACTTTTCTTTAAATACTTTTTCCGTCCCAAATTATAAGCAAAAAAATCCATTTTTTTGTCTCAAATTATAAGCAAAAAAAACTAACTTTTATCATATTTAATTATGTTATCTCAAAAAATTATCTTTTCTAAAGGAAAATTAAATGCAAAGTACATTCAATTTGCTATCTCTTTCATTTTCTCAATAATAATAATAATAATAATAATATAGCGTGAGTGACAAGTGAATGAAAATCGTGAACGATTCAAACTTTTTTTAGCTAAAATGGGAATAGTAAGAGACTGAAAACGAAATTGCCTAACCTTGAGCGTTGCCTCTGTTAGGGGCATATTGATTGATAAGCAAATGGCTGTTGCTTTGCTTATGCTTGTTGGATGTGAAGAATTGAATCGGATGAGTCAACTCAACGATCAGAAAAACCAGAAAGGATCATGTATGGAATACAACACACACCTTCCATACCATATAGTCCATCCCATCTCAATTATAAAGTAAATTTTACTTTTTAAATTCATTCAATAACTAATGAATCCGTCCCATCTCATATTATATTATTTGTCATCCATGCATGATTTTTTGTTTTGTTTTTATCCGTAATTGATATAATTTTGACATATTCATAACAATTTTTGACATACAAATGTTGAACATAATAGAGAGACGTAATATTAACACATATTAAACATAAAAAAGTCATAATCATGACTTTCATATGAACATAACTGGACATTAAATCCCTAAAAAAAGATGGCTATTAAAGACAAACACAATGAAAAATTCTGTGAACATGAAAACATTTTGTTTTATTTTTTATGGACTAAAACGAAAATTCACTATTTATTTAGGGACAAAAAACTTATTTAAGTCTACATTAAATTTCTTTTTAACAAAACATTGAATTATTATAATGATATACAACTAATTTTCAATAAAAAAATTAGCTCATTATACAAAACATAAAATTATAAACACAATAATTTTAATTTAAATGAAGTTACAATTAGAAGGAAAAAAATTCAGCACAATTTGATTCATATAGGCATCTATCAATTTCATTGTTTATAGGCATCTATCAAACGGCGATTAAGTATATATCATTCAATACTTTTTAAATTGATAAATACGCTTTTTAAATTGATTTTACTAATTTGAAAAGTCTGTTGTTTTCCGATAGTTAATTATCGTTCAATGTGTTTAAGGAGCCGTTGTCAGATTTTGAGGGTTCAAATTCCCTCAAAAACTTGATAGTGGAACAATAAATCTGAGATTTCAGCAAGACATTGCCGATAAGATCAAAGGGATTTAATTGATTCATTAATCGTTGAATCAGAAAATTATACAATATTGCCACTAAATTGCACTATTTTCAACTTAAAAAAGTTAATAGACATCATACCAACCCACTAATATCAGCTTCAACTTTTGACTATGTACACTAAAGTATGTGTTGATCTCCGACCAAAAGAAAAGGTAGGTTAGGTGATGATTACTGTTTGTTCTTTTCTCTTAAATCGAGAATAGAAAAATATAAATATATTTACCAAAAAGGAAGAATCTACAATAAACGTGAAGAATAGTACTATTAAAAAATGGAAAATGGTAACTTGTTCTCTCAAGGCACAAATTAATGTGTCAAATGCAGAAAGTTTTTGTTGGAACTTCTTTATTGAATCCAATTTTTTTTAATTAATTGAATGAACAAATTTTAAGAAAATATTTCCATTTCTAGTTTGTTTAACATGTGCACTTAAGACACAAGATAACATGACTCATAAATAATTGTATTGGTGTTCCGATTATGGTGATTGATTATGTCATGACCGTATCTAAGACAACGAGAGAAGGGCGACCTTTCTAGGTTCAAAGAATAATTTTAAAGCCGAAACAAACAACAATGCTTAAATTCTAAAATGATATGCTGGCTGTTGATGCAAATGATATTTTTTCAGAATTGAAGGTGTTGGAAATATCTTTGCCAAATATGTTGACGTCAACATCTGAAATTCTTGAGTTTATCAAAGCCAAATATTATTATCCAAATGTTTCAATTGGTTATCAAATTCTCTTAGGGTCCGTTTGGTTCGAGAGTTTTGGAGGGGAGGAGAGGGGAGATTTTTAATTTGAAGTGTTTGGTTCAATTTTAAGAAGGGGAGGGGAGGGGGAGGGGAGCAAATCTCTTTAAAATTTTATTGCATTGCCATAATTATCCTTAAATTAATTTCAAATCTCAATATTAACCTTGTAACAACTTTTATTATTATTAGATTATATTATTTTTGTAACAATCTTATTATTATTAGGTTATCTTATTTTTGTAACAATTTTTATTATTATTTTGTTATATTTTCCTTGTAACAACTTTTATTATTATATTATTTATCACTCTTATTTGTTACATGTACAAACCACTCCTACTACTACTTTGTTGCTGTCAACGACCGTATTATTATTATTATTATCTTATTTTAATTCAGTTTATTATTACTTGTTGTTCCTTTTTTTCACTGTTAATTCACTTGTTTATGTCTTGTTGTGCAAAATATACGAGCCAGTTTGAGATTAAATAAGCAGCTTAGATGTGTGCTTGTCTTTCGCTGATCTCCGAAATCGTAAAAACAAGTAGTTTCTTTTATTTAATTATGTTTAAGGGTAAAACGGTAAAATAATTTTAAAATCCCTCCCTCTCCCCTCCCCTCCCCTTGCAATTCACTGTAATAAGCACAGCTACTATATTTGTGCTAGACTTTTTAGTTACTGCACTTAGCCTTTGAAGGGGTTCTTCAATTCTATCCTACTATTTCAAAAGTCTAAAATTAAGAAGTTGGAC
>Ga0228710_1012930_pt1 | contig 10148 bp, 4 predicted proteins | sample MedpolnodulmetaG_FD_177995 | JGI IMG/M metagenome (GOLD analysis project Ga0228710, IMG submission 177995) | Root nodule microbial communities from Medicago polymorpha collected in Santa Monica, California, United States - pink nodules | ecosystem: Host-associated > Plants > Roots > Nodule... | reverse complement strand
ATTTATATATATTTATTATTTTTTTTTTTTTTTTTTTTTTTATAATATATATATATATATATATATATATATATATATATATATATATATATATATATATATATTATTTTTTATACAAAAAATTAAAGTTTTGGAAAATATTTTTTATAATTAAAAAAACAAAACATCAGATAATATTTTTTGAAAATAAAAAAATTATAATTTAGAAAATATTTTTCCAGAATTTAGATAATATTTTTTGAAAACTTAAAAAAAAAAAGATAATCTTTCTCCAGAATTTACCAATATACACTACCCTAAAAAATCTAAAATGCTAGTTGCTGACAAAATTACAAGGGCACTACAAAGTCAATACTAATAAAGGATATGATATTGACTCGGTCTACGCTGATGTGGCACCTTAAGTGAGGTGCCACGTGTTATTTTTATTAATTTTTTTTGCTTTGGGTGGCCAAAACGGCTACAGTTGCAAAACTTAGGGGGCAGTTTTGTAGTTTTTTTCTTAGGGGGCCAAAATCGCAACTTTGGAAAAGTTAGGGGGCTAAAACTGCAATTAAGCCTATTATTTATATATGATATTAGGGACACTCGTTAACATTTTCCTTTATATATTCACTAACTATAGTCATTTATCATTTTATGTGAGTTGGAAGAATACGTTAAATTAAAATTGAAACAAACATCCATTAATAAAATTTGCTAGTCCACTTTTTATTCAAGAATATATATTGGTAATCCTAAATAAAAATTAAAAATTTGTAAGCAAAATATTTTTATTGACAAACCTTTTGCTCCTAACAAAAAAATGATGGTTCAAGGGTGGTTTTCTATCCACGTACGAGTGCCCAAGCTCTCTTAGATTAAAGCCATCAGAGGATGTCTTAACCACCCTAATGTAGATGCGATAGACATAACCCATAGCAGCTTACATTAAGCCGTGTTCCATTAATTTTATGCCCTCACTTGAGTAACAAGCTGGCGTTAATAGCTCGGCGTTAACTCATGCTTATTCTAAGTTTATAAAGTCATATGTATTTTCTGTTCTGGCCTATGTGGGACATTTATAAACTCGGTGTCGTTATTATTTGTGATTATATCACACTATGATGACCCAAATATGTTGCAGTTGAAGCCATAATTCTTCGATCAAAAACAAATATTGTTGTTATAGGTAAAGACTATATAGTATTGGGTCGAAATACGAAGCTCCAAATGAGTGTTTGTATGACTGAAACATAACTATAAAACCTATCGTTGCATGCATGCATGTATTTTTGCTTTAATCAATTAACGGGTTATAATATATGGGTTACTTGTTATTGTTAATTAACATAAATTTTATATAGCATAGCAACCCCCAGTTTATTATATCAAATTAACTTCTTTTTTTGAAGGAATCAAATTTTCTTTATAAACCCCCAGTTTATTTTTCAGCACTGATACAAATCTTTTGCTTAAAATATAAAAATACTTAAATCTCAAATTCAAATACAATCTTGATTATTTCACAAATTATTTACAAACATTGATCAATTGACTTGGAAAATCTCCAACCTGAATAGATCACGATATCTATACCAGAAAAAGTAATAAACTAGACCATCAATTGAAGCACAAGAGACACACAAGATGTCAAATGTATGCACCATTATTCCATATATACTATTTGATATCATACAACTCCTTGAAAGTTAAATACCAAGCTAAGTGCTAGATACTGAAGGATCATCATCATTTTGGCTAATGAGCTTGAATTCCTGCACCTCCTTGAAGTTCAACCATGGCTTCTCTAAAATCTTGGCTTCATACACCTTTTGCTTCCCACCATCCTTTGTCTCCAAAGTGATGTCATACAAGGTTCCAGAAACCACTTGCTTCTTTGCATTTAACACCCTCACAAACTCCAGAACTGCATTCTGCGCATTTAGGCATCAAGGATTCAATCAAGTCAAAACATAGAGAAATATAATATCCAATTAATTTTAGTTAGATTAAATTTCATTAGGATTCTTAATTTTCACGTATATCTAACCACGTCTCATTATTGTGACGTTATATTTGTTCTTAAAATATCTCTATACATATCTACTTTTTAAAGTTAATAAAATATAATTAGGCATGATTTCTAGGCATTTGAGTTTGAATAAATAAGTTTAAAAAAGATGATTTGTGTTTTATCAAAATATATATAGATTTTTTATAACCAAATGTTAATAACTTATTCATAATTTATCAGGGGGAAAGAGAAAATGTTAGTAGCTAAATTGAACATGCACCTACTGCATATAACTCCTTCACGTGTTACAGCCCAAACCAGTTGGATACTCCTTCTAGACTAATACATTAAAAGAAATTAAATTAAATTTATATTAGTGTCTGAATTTGCTCTAAATTTACCATTTATTTACAGTTCATTTATAACAAAGATAAACACAAATCAAAGATTAATAATCCTTTTTTTTGGGTCTAGTAATCTAGTGGTCGGAGCTCACACAAGTAAACATGGAGAAGTGGGGTGTCCGGGGTTCGAACCCAGCCCCTGTATATATTATGCAATGTCCCTAACAAGTGAATCTCAATGATAAATTTCATTAATCTATCATTAATGTTTATCTCTTTACACGGTAAATGAAGAATAGATAAATTTAGCAAATTCAGACTAACATCTAATCTAGAACTTCAAAAGAACTAATAGAGTTTTAGATCATGTGCAAAAATCGATCATGAAATGACCCAATACTAAGAAAAAAAACGTACAAAATGAGATTAAAGTTTTAAAAATCACTTTATATTCTAGACTAAATTTTACAAAGGAAATTGTTCAAACAAAAAACATTATGAAGGAAACAAACAAAGTACAGAACACAATTAAAATGTAAAATGTTAAAAAAAAACCTGTTTGATGTTGTGTTCTTGAACAGCAAAGATGGCAAGGTTATCTATCTCAACACTGTTCTGTGTATATTCCACCTCAGTACTACCACCTAGAGTCGCCATTAATTTAATTTCTATCTTTGATGTGTATGTGTTTTTCCTCTGTACGTTTTGATTGTGTTGTTTTATAGAGTTGTAGAAAGAGTGATTAGTAATTAGATTAGTCAAGAATGGCGATTTGATTTTTTATGATTTTTATATTATCATTGCTTACGCTACGTGTTAACATTTAGATGGATATTCTCTTTACGTTTTATCATTGATCATGGTCAGCGATAATTTCATTGACTTATTGTGAGAGAGTAACCAAGTTGATAATTATTTTATCCTTGATTAGGTTCTAATTTTCAATTCTTATCCTTCAATCTTGCAATCTATTATATTTTAAAGGCTTGATAGTAGTTTTAACCCGTTAACTTTTTCAAAGTTGCGATTTTGGCCCTCTAAGCAAAAAAAACTACAAAACCGCCTCCTAAGTTTTGCACATGTGACAGTTTTGGCCCCCAAGGTCAATTTTGACTCGGTCTACGCTGACGTGACACCCTAAGTGAGGTGCCACGTATTATTTTTTTATTTTTTTTGTCTTGGGGGGCCAAAACTGCTACAGTTGCAAAACTTATGAGGCTATTTTGTAGTTTTTTTTTCTTAAGGGGTCAAAATCACAATTTCGTAAAAATTAGAGGGTGAAAACTGCTATTAAACCTATTTTAAATTAAACAACATTATAAAAAACTGAATGTTTGATATCAACATGGAAAAATATATTACTATAACACCAAGTAAACTATTCTTATATTTGATTTCAAGGAACCCACTGTCATAATTCAAACGATGGATAATTACTAGCAGATCATTAACATTAATTTGATGCTATAAGTATGGATGATTGATTAGTTAATTAACTATAGAATTGCACTTTCTTTACATATAAGTAAATTCTAACAAGTGTCTTAGCCCATTTAATAAGAAACCAAATGTAAAGGTATCTCTTAAAATATGTGTATGTTATACTACCTTTAAATTTAAACTTTAATTTTATCAACACAAAACTGTTTTTTTTAAATCTTTTTTCTTTGTCAGGAACTCTTTGTATCTTAAAAGGTGTTCTTACTACAGTTCTCGTGAACTTAGTTCAATTAGTAAAGACAATGCATAATATATACAAAGTTCGGGAAGAAAAAAAAGCGTTTTTATAACACTTATTACATAGACATTTAAACGCATTATTACTAGCTTACACTACACGTGGAATGAATTATGAGTCAAAATTATCAAATTATGCATATCTGAAAAGATGGTTTATCAAATTTAATCTATACAAACTCAATTAAAAAGTAAGTATGTTGTTTAAATTACCTTCATGACTAATAAAATTGATAATTGTAAATTTTAAAAGTCAAATTTTAGAGATACTATTATTAAATATGAGAAAACATTTTTGCTTATATTTTATTTCAAAAAATATGATTTATTTTGCGTATATTTCAGACATGTTCGGCAAGCACAATAGGACAACTTATAGCAGCTTTTAACTTATAAGTTCGCATTTAGATGATTGTCGTTTTCTCGCAAGTTTATAGCTAAATTTTACTCACTATAGTTGTAATCGCGGTGTGAACAATACCAACGAGGTGAACAATGTGCGCACGCGGACAGTGACCGCGTTATGAATATTCCCAACGAGATGAACGATGTTTATTATGCGAACAATGCTGATGTGAACAATACTTTTGATGAATAGTGCATCGACAAATGAACAAAGCTTGTTGGATCTAAAAAAACAGAAGAAGAAAAAATAATATTCCTTGCTCATGGGATTGTGATGCCCCATGTTCGACTCCCATTTCCTCCTTCACGACATGATCCATTGACAACATCCTTTGTGCATGACTCCATGATGATCATGTCTCTTTTCTCATCCCTCTTGATGGTTAGTGGTCCTCAGTATGAGGTCTCCACGACCAACGTAATGCGTTAGTGGCCTTGACAAAGAATCAACTCCCCTCTCTTCCGTATTATAATGTCACCTAACTTTCGATTGACTAGGAAGTCTTATCATCTAAAAGTTCACTCATCTATCTACCAAGGTCAACTTACAAAATAATTATTTTAGGTGTAAACGCCAATGTTTTAAGATTTTTGGCAACAATGTTATGTTCAAACTCACTTGTATAATTGCTCTTTGTCCGATATATATGACGATTCATCCAAGTATGATATAATCCCTAGAACTTCCAAGAATATGATCCACAATGGATATGATTATCAACCATTTAGGGCTCGTTTGTTACAGATTAAAATAAAAGTGATATTGACATAACATAATTTAGAGATTATATTTTAGAGATTTTATGAAAAATCATAATCTATTTTGCGTTTGTTTAGAAAATCACTTTTTTTAAACAAATAATTTAGTTTGTTTGGATACAACTATATAAAAGGGATTTTTTGATACAAAATTAGTTCAATCTTTTAAACCATTATTTTCTCTCTCCTCTAAAAAAATCTATTTTTTCACAAGCTGCTCTTAATAATTTCTCATTTTAAGTTGTTTTTAGATTTTTTTAGATTCTGATTTTTTTTAAAAACTGTAACAAACAGATGCAACACTCTTAAAAGTGATTATTTTATAAATAAGAAATAATTTTTTTCTTAAAAAAACTATAATAAACGGGCTCTTAACTAAATTAATTATAACCATAGTGGATGTTATCCATCTAATAAAAAATTTCTCCTTCAAGTAAATTCAAATCATATTATTTGCGAGAAGCTGATCTATTGACAATGACCATGGTGATTTGCTTGTTTATGAACTATCTATTTCTAGAATCCACACCACCAAATTAGGGCCCGTTTGGATTAGCTTATTTTAGAGCTTATATAAAACAGCTTATGCAAATAAATAAGTTTTTATGTATTATTTATAAGTTTTTAAGGTTGTTTATGAAAAAACAGTTTATGAAGATACGATTTTCGCTGGTGAGAATTTATAAATTAAAATAAAAGCTTATTTATTTACATAAGCTATTTTTCATAAGCTCAAAATAAGTTCAAACCAAACGGGACCTAAGGTCAACTATTGGTTAACTTTTGTTTCGATGCCAAATCTGGAGGTAATTACGAGTTTGTCTTGGATTTAGAAACTTAAGATCACATTCTTTCATAATGATGATAACTTTTTTTATGGTTTAACATTCTTGCAAATGGTGATCATAATTCTCTCATTTTCATTAGTTGTTGATTTATCTGAAAGTCTACAAATGATGAGGTTTTCTTTGATATTAACCATCTCTCTGGAATATTATCATCCAAATTTGTTCTCTCTACACACATTCACAAAAAAAATTGGTGGTCCCTCTCAAATTCCAAGTCCCATATAAGTTAAGAGAACGTGATTAAGGTTAACATTGATGATAACTCTATTTGCAATCTTGTTAGATCTAGCTTTGGTTGTTATATCAGAAACTCATTAGGGGGTCTAATAAATATTAATGCTGAGTAGCGTGATATTTCTCATGAGATGGATGCTGCTTGGAATCAAGGATATAACACATGTTATATGTGAATCCGATTCTCAAACAATTTTTATCGTCATCGATGAGAGCATTCTTCCTAGTTTCCTTTAGGAGGATATAAATATTTCTCTCTTTCATACAGTCAGGGCCGTTCTTATAAATCTGGAGGCTCGATTCTCTAGGTGAAAAGAGGCTCGTAATAAAATAAAAATGTATTTTTTTTTTTAAAGAACAATGTTCTATTTAAATTTGGGTTAATATTGGTTGACACCCTTTTATTTCATACCATCAATGTACCACCCTTATGTGGCATTTTCTTTTAATTTTAATTTTTATTTATTTTATTAATTAAAAAAAAACACATCATTCTCTCTTCTCCTCCACATCGAGCGACTCTCTTCTTTTCCTCTCTCACCTTTCTTTGTCTCGCCGGCAACTGTTCTCATCTTCGTCTCGCCCCAACCACCACCAACCGACGTCCTTCTTTCTCACGGCCACGGGTGTTATCCACCGACCACCGTATCTTTCTCTCTGCCAAACATAAAAACCGGCGACGACTACACCTCCACCACAATGAATTCAGGAGAAGTCGACGACGTCGTCGGAAACCAAAAAACACAAATATGCCTCAACAGTTTAACCCTTTGTAACAACCACCACAATTTATGTTTTTTCTTCGGATCTAATACGACCACGACGGCGGCATTGCAGATTGCGTTTTTTCTTCCGATCGATTGTGTGAAAGGCAGTCTGGTCACAGTAGAGAGAGAGAAGGAGAGATAAAAGGCAAACTGAGAACGAGTTGGTGACGATGACAAGGCTGTTGGTGGCGGTGGAGTCGTCTGAGAAGAGAAAGGGTGAGGGAACGTGGCGTCTGATGAAGGAGAAGAAAGAGAGAAAGAGTGTGGGAAAATTGCTTACGAGTTGGACAAAATTGACCCTTAGATTTTTTTATTAAATGGACAAAACTGCCCTCATATGGAGTGGTACAATAGTGTTATGCCACCTAAGGATGTTAGTGTATCACTACTCTTTAATTTTTTTAAAAGATAAATACCAGGTGCCGTATATAAACGGTACACCCGAAGGTGAAAATCACTATCGTATACATGAGGAACCTCAAACCACCCTTCCAAAAACATGAAAATTGTTGTTCACACATTTGATTGGGCTGAAAAACACAAGTAAATTACTCAAATGCCCCTCTGCAGTTAACTGCCGAAATTGCAGTTAACTACCAAGGAAAACCTCAGCAGTAACTGCCGAGGCTTGCTGAACATAAACATAAACAAAAACTCAGTTTTCATTTTAGTTTCAAATACCAAAACTTCTCCAATTCCTTCAATTCGTTTATTGAGCAAAATCAAGTGAATCATCTCCATTTAATCAGAAGTAAGTACATTGACTCATTTTTAATCATAATGTTTGTGTAGGTTTAATTTTTTAAAAAATTAGAGTAGTTTGCATGTGGTTAGGGTTGATTTTGAAATTGACAATTTGATGATTGCATGTGTTGTTAAGATGTTATAGATGAATGTAGTTGTTGTAATTGATGTTTGTATGATGTTAGAGTATAATGTGGTTTTGAATGGTGGCAAAAGAACACATTTTGAGTATGTTTGATACTTTGCACACAAAGTGTTTGATAAAATGCCTCAATGACAATTTTATTGATTATTTAGTTAGTTTAGGTTATTAGAAATATATTGAATGATGTTTAGGTTATGTTGCACACAAATTATATTGAATGGTTTTAGGTTTAGTTATGTTTATGTTTATTGAAATGTGAATGTTTATGTTTATGTTGAAATGATGATTATAATGATTATATTGAATGTTTATGTTTATATTGAAATGTGAAGGTTATAATGTGAAGGTTATATTGAAATGTGAATGATTATTTTGAAATGTGAAGGTTTATGTTTAGTTTAAGTTTAATGTGTTTGATTTGGTTATGAAAATGATGTTAATTTTTTAATTTTTTTTGTAGACATGTCTGATCAGGGGCAACCCATTGATCCATCTAAGATGATTGGTGGTAGGCGTGCTATGACACAAAGCCACTGGAAGGAGAGGCAAAGCAAACACATCCTAAAGAGGGGAAGAGGTAAAGGGAGGTCAGATGGTTCAGGGACTTCTCAGGCTTCTCAGGCTACACAGCCTGAACAGTCACATGTGGTTGACCCGACCTAGAAGGTGGAGTACCTGAATTATCAAGATCAGGTACACCACGATGTGACTGATGGTGGGTATGATCAGGATCATATACCAGAGCAGCAGCATATACTAGACCAGGATGACATTGCAGCAGCGGCTACCCCAACGGTATCACCTTTGGAGCCTCCCTTTCCTGGTTGACCAGAAAATATATCTTTGCTGCACCTTTATGCCAAGCATGTGGTAATTTTTGTTAATTTTTTTTTCTTTATGTTTAATTATTTTCTTTATATGTGTGTTTGTTTAATTATTATATCAACTTTTATATGCGTTTTTGTTTAAGTCTTTTCTTTATGTTTAATTATTTTCTGTATATTTTCTTTATTTCAACTTTTATTATTTTCTTTATGTTTAATTATGATTTAAATTGTTTTTGTTATGTGTTTTTTTAAGTTTTACATATGTTATGTTTTAGGTTAAAAATACGTGCGGCAATTTAAATTTGTGATTTTTATTTTTGCATGTGTTAAGTTTTATTTTGTTTAGTTAGATGTTTACATTGTTTAAACTATGTTTATTTTTCTATAATTTCAGGTTCGTAAGGTGCGTGTTGTAAAAGCGATTAATCATGGGAATAAGATTTTGAGTCTCAGACGTCCAAACGAGAATCAAAATTGGTTTTGGGGTCCGCTTAAGGAGAGCGGGTTACATGATTTGGTTTATCTGGGCTACGCCATTGTGCCTCATGCTTTGCTGATGACATTATGCGAGAGGTGGCATCCCGAGACCAACACTTTTCACATGCCCTCGGGGGAGATGACTGTGACTTTGGATGATGTCGCATGTCTTACGCATCTTCAGATTGAAGGGCGGATGGTGAGCCATGGGAAGAAGATGTTGAGACATGAGGCAGCGACACTACTGGTGATGCACTTAGGTGTGTCGCAGACGGAGGCAGAGAAAATTAGCGGTACAGAGTATGGTGGGTTCATTAGTTATCCGAAGCTGAGGGAGTTATATACGAGGTACCTTGATAGGGCTAACAAATTGGCGGGTACAGAGGAGATGGAGGAGCTGGAGAGGGTTAGGAAATTTTTTGTGAGGTTTTATCTCCTATATCTTGTAGGATGCTTGTTGTTTGGTGAAAGAAGCAACAAACGCATCGAGTTGGTCTATCTGATGACCATGGAGGACGGTTACGCGGGGATGCGTAATTATTCATGGGGAGGGATGACATTGGCATACCTATACAACGAGTTAGCTGTAATACCCATACTAAACGTATCTAGAAAGTTTAGCATGTGCATTATCTTTAGTACTGGATACATTAGAGTTTACAACATAAAGACTTCGAATGAATATTATTTACAATAATACACGTTCGTACATGGAGTAATACATTACATCTTATCCAAAACATAGTAAAACACTCTTAAAATCCAGAAGAACATCTTGCAGCGGGTACGAACGAGTCCTTGCTGAATATCCATTCGGCTACGAGCTTGCCAAATCCTGCTAAACCAACCTGCTGATCTGAAACAA
>Ga0228710_1012929_pt1 | contig 10150 bp, 3 predicted proteins | sample MedpolnodulmetaG_FD_177995 | JGI IMG/M metagenome (GOLD analysis project Ga0228710, IMG submission 177995) | Root nodule microbial communities from Medicago polymorpha collected in Santa Monica, California, United States - pink nodules | ecosystem: Host-associated > Plants > Roots > Nodule... | reverse complement strand
TTTCAACAAAGTTTTCTCTCAAACAACTTGGATTTCCTCATTACTTTCTTGGCATAGAATTTATTCCAATAAAATCTGGTCTGCTATTATCACAACATGGTTACATTAGAGAATTATTGGATAAGTTCAATATGTCTGGGGCTAAAGCAACAACAACTCCATTGTGCATGACTACTCCTCTCAAACTGAATGATGGTTCAGCCCTTGCTGATTCAAAACTGTTTCGAAGCATTATTGGAGCACTTCAATACATCACATTAACTAGGTCTGATCTCTCATTTGCAATAAACAAATTGTCGCAATTTATGCATCAACCAACTGAAGTGCATTTTCAGCAACTCAAAAGAGTGTTGAGGTATTTGAAGTTCACAATCAACCATGGTTTGAAACTGACAAAGTCTGCTCATCTTAAATTACAAGCATATACTGATGCTGATTGGGGTGGTAATTATGGGACAAAACATCAACTTCAGCCTACATAATTTATTTCGGTGGTAATCCTGTCTCATGGTTGTCAAAAAGGCAAAGAACAGTTGCACGATCATCCACAGAAGCAGAATATAGGTATGCTGCCAACTCTTCAGCAGAAATTATGTGGCTCTCAAATCTTTTGGGAGAACTTGGTGTTCCGTCTCAAATTCCTACACTTTTTTGCGACAATATTGGCACAACTTATCTATGCTCTAATCCGGTTTTTCACTCAAGAATGAAGCATATTGCACTTCATTATCACTTTGTGAGGCAGCAAGTTCAAAATGGAAAACTCATAGTCTCTCATATCTCTACAAAGGATCAACTTGCAGACATTCTGACTAAGCCATTACATCGCACAAGATTTTCGCTTCCCAAAGACAAAATCGGTGTCATTGATGGTGACCCCATTTTGAGGGGGCATAATGTAACACTCTGTTTTCCCAACAATGTAAATAATACATATAATCAGAGCATTCAATATTAAACGGAATTTCACACTACATTAAAATATAAATAGAGAAAAATTACTATTTATTAAAACAACTTTCTCAAAATTCAATTACATCGCAGCAGAAAATTAATTCATTATTCAACAACATTGGCACTACGGCCTCAACGTAAACAACTTTAATGAAATTCTAATTCAAATAGTTTAAACAACATAGTTCATGAATAATACGTAACAAATGGAAAACAATGCAAATATCCTCATCCCGTTCCGTATCAGAGCTACCCTAAGACGATGCATGAGAGAGTCAACTCACAACAGCAGCTAATCTTGGTTATCTGTACGTTACCCACGTAGAGGCAACATTCAAACAGAAGGGGTGAGATTCACATTCAATAATAATAGATATACAATTCATCAACGAAATTTAACAACATAAACAACAACAACTAAACAACAGTAATATTTCACATAATTCTTCAATTATTTCTGCTTGACATTAAAACAACGACAATAACTCAACAACTCGACGACGACGACTACGCGACAATGCAATGACACAACAACAACTTGACTATGCAGTATGCATGTGGCACCAATAAACGTGCTAGAGCATAGGCTCTCAAATCAACATGGTATGAATGATTAAACATTCAACAGGGCATAAGCCCCCAACTTTATATGAGTATGCATGGACTCAACAACATATTCAACAACAACGTACAACTTCAACGACATTGACGACAACAACGTCAATGACAACAACAACAACGACTTGCATAAATAATAAGGCGTTAACACGACTTAATGCAACAACGGCAACAAATTCAACGTAATTATCACTTAACAACATATTCAACAACAATATATAAATATATCCACATAAAGTTATATATATAAATCATCCATAAACGATATTTTCACAATTAACAACATTATTCTTTGCAAATAAACAATGATTTCATTCGCACACTTATAATTACGAAACTCAAGCATTCATACCTTAATTAAACTCCTAATACTCAAACAAACCATAAGTTTTGGGACGACTTGAAGATAGTTATGCTAAGTTTCCTTAAAATTTCTCCAAGACCTACTTGGAGTGTTTTCATCATAACTCAAAATCTAAAAATTATTTTCAAGTCAAACCAAATTCATTGGAAAGCTAACAAAATTATCTAGAACTTTCATGTTTACACCAAAAGCCAATTCAAAACAGAAAAGGGCGAAAAATGTGAATGTTTTCCAGATTAATCTGGGGCCGAATTGCAGCATTCGGGACCCGATTTTTGTCGAACCAAACTGGAAAAACAGCTCAAAAATCGGTGGCCGAGTTTGGCAGTTCGGTGGCCGATTTTGGGCTTCACAACAGTTCAAAAATCAGCTTAACAATGCGTTTTTCACTTAAGAATCACTCTTAAATCACTAAACTCAACCACAACACTCCCAAAAATCATTTTCCAAAACCTCACATAACCACTTATTGACAAAAACGCTTAAACATTGACATTTCACACGAAAAACCTGAATTTCATCTACCCAAATCCGAAATTTGATAGGAAACATTACCTAGGATTATTCTACAACCTAAACATCAATTTGTACACTAATTCGTTGGATTAGCTGCATGTTCTACAATCAATTTCAATTCAAAACCTAATTTCTCTAATCATCAAAATTTAACAATAACAATCATGTTAAACCTTTTTTAGAATTATAGAACCTAAAATTAGAGAATGATAGTCTCACCCTTACCTTAGATTAGGTTGATTTCTACAACCTTCTCTCAGACTCTTCTCTTGGCTTCTCTTGGTTTTCTCCATTTTCTCCCAAAAGCTTGTTTTACGTAAAAACTTGTCTGACTACATAGTTTCTATTTCTCTTAATCTCAACATATTCTCTTAATTCTACTTAATCCACTTATTTTTAATTAATTCTAATTCAGTCCCTTAAAGTCTAATTATTCTAATTTCCAACATATCCTACTAAATAATAATATAAAGCCACTTATAAAATATTAATACACAACAACATGTCACTTATCAACATAAATCATATAAGTCATATAAAAGACTCTAAACTCAACCAAAATAATCAAATAAATAAATAGGGTGTTACACATAATAGATGATATAGGTTGTCCTAGAATTAAGGTACACTTGTATCACATGTTTCCTTACTAACAGCAACTGATAGGCATCCTTACTAATAGCACATCAGCTATATGCTCCCCTTACTGTTATGAGTTCCTAAAACTCAAAGAATCAGCTCCCTTAAGAGTTGGAGCTTCAGTTGTAATTTGTAACTATTTATAGCCATCTTTTTGGCAACAATAATCAAGGAATTATCATTTCCTTAGATATAGTCTTTAAGTTTTTAAGACTTCTTCACTTTTTTGTTATGATTGCATGTAGGCGTGGCCTGAGAAGCAGCCTGTTCCGTTAGCACACCACGCCGATTGTTCCGATCATGTCTATTCGGATTTGCCAGTCATGCGAATGCGACATGTGAGAATAGATAACATCTCTGGTATCAAACCTGAGTTAGACTTCATCAGCTTTCTACTTCTATATTCTCATGTGCTAGAAAGGATGACTGTGAAACCTACTTTAAACGTCGGACCGAAGTTGATGAAAGAACTATTGCAGTTGAGGAGAGCCTCAGGACGAGCTCAAGTTATCTACCTAGACTCTGTATAATGATTTTTATACATGAAATCTTAAAATGGAAAACTGCATTGTTAGTGCCTCCTACGTATGTGGTCTTGAATGTATTTCTTCTTATATTGTCCCTGCATCAAAATTATGTTTTGTAAATATGAGTTCCCATTTTCCTTGCAATTTGCAAGCCATCATTTCCACTCTTCAACTTGATATAGAATCTAGTTGAATCAAGTTTAGGAAATAGAGTTGGATATATTCATGATCTAGTTTAATTAAGTGTCTAATGATGACTTAGCATCAATTTAGATCATTTCTTTTTTTTTTGGTACAAAGATCATTTCTTTTTAATCTAGACGTTTTGTTAATTTGTGTGCCACTTTCATCATCTTCACTCCAATTTCATCTTCTAATTATTTAGCAATGATAATATATAAATCAGTCAATAAAGGTAGTCGAGATCGGAGGAATCTCACTGCTAAGTTGAAGAATAAAGAGATATGTATCATATCGCAAGTTCATGAATTCATTTTAAAATGAATTGTTAAAAGTTATAGTTATGTACATTTTCTGTTTAGAGAAGAAAAAAAATCAATTTCCATTAAAAAATATGAGAATTCTTGAATTGAAGTTTTCTCTAGAACCTCATATTCATATGTTAGCGTCTAGCTAACACTTAAATGCACAACCAATCACACACGAAGTGCATATCCCTCTCAATATGTTTTGTGTGTTGGTGTTGAACTAGGTTGCCAGAAAGATACACCGCACTCATGCTATTGCAGTAGACTAAAATTGCTTCCGTGACAGGATAATGTAGTTCCAGAAGTAAGTTCCTAATCTAGCATGATTTAGAAACTACATTAGCTACATGACGTTATTCAGCCTCAACGCTAAATCGAGATAAGGTAGTTTGTGTTCTAGAAAACCAAGAGATCAATTCATCTCCAAGTAATACAAAATAACCAGAAGTCGACATTTTGGTGTATGGACATCCACTCAGTTTGCGCCTATGAAAGGTATGAGCTTATTGATGGAGGAGGGATACAAATGAAGGACGAGCTCAATAGTACACCGAGTATAGCAAAACATTCACTTCAATGCAGACATATATCAATACAATTGTCGAAAGACATAAGAGATACTTGGTCTTGTAAACGTCAAGTAGTGTAAACTAAAAATTTATTTAAACCTTTTTTTTTTTGTTAATTTAAAGCTGAATTTAATTAATTAAAATGAATATAAAATAAAAATATTATATAAATTATTATAGCATCCACAATGGTGGTACACCAATAGGACTCCTTTAATGGAGTCTACATGTACACCTCATTTATTTATAATATTTTAATAGAAGTCCTAATGAATAGTGTTTAAATAGGTCACACTAACTTTACATCATTATACAAAAGTAATTTATTTATTAAATTATAAATTACCTCATAATATTTAATTATAATTCCTTCCTTAAAAAAATATTTTATTATAATCCCTAAAAAAATTAAATTATAAAATATTTATTTATTCGTATGAACTTAAATTTCTGCCACATTTTCTAATAATTTGAAAATACAAAAATTAACATTGCAAATTTTACATTCCTTTGTTAAAAAAAATTTAACATTACAAATTTTACATTTTTCGTGAAATAATAATAATAATAATAATATGCAAAACATTTTTTTTAAAATGATGATAAATAGACAAAATATTATTTAAAACAACTATTAATAGGTACCCAATTCTTAAAATATTACTCACTCCGTCCCAAATTGTATGACGTTTTTAGGCATTTCACATGTATCAAGAAATATAATTAATTTTGTGTGGGAAATAGTTATTATGAGTTGTTTTATAAAATTGTCCTTAACAAATGGTATGGAAAAGATAAATTATAGAATTGAAAGAAGAGGGAATAATAAATAGTTAAGGATATAATAGGAAAATTAACATTAATGTTTCATTGGTATTGTAAAGCGACGCATAATTTGAGACAATTTTTTTTCCAAAGCGACATACAATTTAATTTGGGATGAAGGGAGTACTTCTTTTGCAAGTAGGACCAACTAAAACATATTTTAGTACTTTTTATTTTGAAAATATTTCTTGTTTGATTTTAGCTTTTTTCTGCTTATCTTTTTTATTAAGAGATTCTATGACAAGAAGTGTACTAGTACATAGATTTTGACAAAAAAATGCCTAGGGCTTTTTATCGGTAGGTGGGTGGTCATTTTTGACGTGGTCTCCTACGATGCTTGAAAATTGTTGCTGACACATCAAGTTTGGCTAAAAAAACACCAATAAATTACTCAAATACCTCCATCGACGGTTAACTAATGCGAAAATTAACAGACGGTACCTAGCTGTCGAAATTCAGTTTCATCCATCAACACTTAAGTGCCGTGGAAATCATTTGATTCACAAACCCACTAGAAGTTCGTGGTCATGCCAGACAAGTGGACTCTATGTTTATGAACTCAGAGTCATGCCAAAATAAATTAATTACTCCTCAATGGCTAAATAGTACCAAATCGACACTGAGAATTATATGTAGTTCATGGATCTGATAACTTTTGTGAGTAAAATGTTTTGTAGACACAATAACAATTTTTTATTTTATTTTGAGGCAATATAGTAACAATTGAACTTAAATATTAGAAAAATATAAAAATTAAGTTGACATTAAATTTGCTGTATCGGCATACCATAATACCTGGCTGGCTGCATAAGGTTGTGATGGCGAAAAAGGACAAGTTCGTCGGATTGTAAGTGTCAATCATATGTACCTGGCTGGCTGCATAAGGTTGTGATGGCGAAAAAGGACAAGTTCGTCGGATTGTAAGTGTCAATCATGTACCTGGCTGGCTGCATATGGTATTTGGATTTAATTTAACCGTCCAACCAATATCTAATTTGTGGAAAGACATTATCCATATATGCTATTGGCATCACTTGTATGCATCTTTCAAATTAATTGATCAACTGATTTCCATGATACTTAAGTGACGATGGATTAAATTGGATTTCGGCAGTTAACTATCGCCGATTAATTTTCGCTTTCGTGACAGTTAACTGTTGATGGGGGTATTTAAGTAATTTATTGATATTTTTCAGTCAAATATAATGTGTCAACAACAATTTTCACAATGCTTTTTAGATTACTCATTCATTATATCTTCAATGTATTAATTGTCTAATTGATCCCAAATATGTAGTAAAAAGTTTAGCTTTTGGTGGACATCTCCCATGAATCACAAAAATTGTGAGATTTGGAAGAAAAAAAATTAATAATACTTTTTTTTATTTTTGACTTTTATTTTCTTGTGAAAGTCTATAATTACACAAACAAAATCTTCACACTTTTTTTAGTGAACCTCTTTGCACATTGTACACTATTGAATTTGATGCGTAAATAATATAGTAAATAGTTTGATAGAATTAAATGTCTTACGAAATTCATTTTTTTTAAGGGTATGTTACAAAGTCCCGACTAATTAAGTAATAAGTGACATTTATTTATAAACTTTTTCAATGTAGGACTTTTCTTTTCTTTCAAAATAGGCACATCCTCTTAAGGGGATCTTACAAAGTCGATATATTAATTGTGGTTTGTCCTTCCTTGGTTGTGGAAGAGTAAATCCACCAAGTATTATTTTTTCAAGAAGGACCATCCTTTAAGGTACACTATGATTGATCAAAAAATTATTTCATGTTTTATCCACCACTCTTTAGGTTCAAGATTTGCTTACCAAAATTAAGATTGCCAACAATGTTGTCTCCTTTCTAGCTAATAATGAGGATTGGTTGCATACCTTAGCAAATTGAAACATTTGGCTGTTGACCGTTAAAATATTGCATGAAATCTATTCCTTCAATAGCCAATCACAAACTGCTGGCTATGCCGTTTTGAACTGTATATATTTGGAATTGGAATTGGAATTGGAATTAGTAGTGTTTAGAACTTCGGATTTTGAAATTGGAGTTTTGTTTACAATGATGAATACTAGAAAACTAGAATAATGGACTAAACCATTTTTTTAGTTGCTTTAAATTTATCTACATTCTTTATTTAATTTCTTCTCTCACGTTATTAATTAATTCAGGACATCTTGGCAACCATCAATAGAGACAAATACAAACAATACAGAAAAATCCGAAATTGGTTTGACGTATACTCAATTAAAGGAAAATGATACAAAACATATGCTTGAGTCCAAAGAATTTCAGGGTGTTGTCTTTGATGTCATTTTCAGTGCAAGGTATATAACAATAAAAAGAAAATAAGAGGCCTCTTTCAGGATATGGACCATAACTTTTAGAAGGCTTCTTTAAAACGTGGAATCTGTTAGTTGCTTAGGAGAGAGTCTTTATATAGTGATCCGTCACTTAATAGATACTTATTTTTTTCTTCGTCTTAGCGGAGAGCAGTAAGACTCCCGATTGGAGATGCTCTTAAATATCATTGTAGTTTCTCTCGGAAAAAATAAATAATGGATATTATATTTGGTTGTTCTTGTAATAAGCCCGTTGAACAGGATGATGGTTATATATTCTAATCATCTCATTAAAGTAGAACACACCCAACTAAAAACATGAGTAGTTAGAAGAACTCTAGGACCCTAATTTCTTTCAAGATCATTCAACCGCCGGGTATGGATCCCTTGATCATTGAACCATCATACAAGAAGGTACGGCCTATCTTGTGTATTGTATCAATGTCTTTATTTTTTTGAGAGAGTATCAATGTTAATATGTCATAGGTGTGTTGTGTATATTTCGACTTTCTATGATTATAATTGTTTCCTTCAAAAAAAAAAATTATAATTGTTAATTTGATCATTCTTATTGTTGCTGTAAATATCGCATGAACATTGGTTGATCCGTCAATGATCAAGAACATGTACGATGTCATATTGCTGTCTTTGGTCAAGAATTATATATGTCTTTTCGTAACCCTTAACACTATTTCATATGATTTTTTAAGGGGAATACGATTCAATATTTGTTAACTGTTTACAGTGTTATATGACCGAATCAACGTGGACAATTTATGTGATTAATATGTATTGAAACCACTCTAACAACATGTGACATTGAGTGTATTTTTTATTGGATTTTCTTTCATGATGTCGTGTAACTGCTATCCTATATACTCGTGCGTTTTTATCAAATATTCAACTCTAATTTTCTCTCAATTGGAATGATCATTCTCGAAATTCATGTACGGTTTTCATTGTTAAAAAACCATTTCATATAGGGTTTCCAATTTATTTAGTTTTGGCAAAAAACAATTAAGAGGTTTTTTTTTTCCAAATCTTTTTTTTTTGGTACAACAGAGGAATTTTTTACAAATTTTTATTATTGAACATTTGGTATAATTTTTGGAGGTTTTTTTTTTACCAATAAATAACTATCTCATTTCATTAGCAATAATAGTTTGGATACAATTAGGCATATCAATGAACAAAAGGAAACTAGGTAGAGATGTGGCCACCCTAGCAAGTTATGAGCAATCTCATTTGTTTGTCTCATGATAAACTCAACCTGAAAGTTTGTGAAAAAAAGGACGGGAATGAATTTCTACATTCTCTTATAAGAGCTCCAAGCTCACATTCATCTCTAAGACTACTATGTCACATTCATCTCTAAGACTACTATGGAAACTATCAACTACTCTTGTAGAGTCTAACTCAAAAGTCACATTATTAATATGCAAATCCCTTGTTCAAAAAAAAAAAAATGCAAATCCTTCAACCATCTGATAGCAAACAGTTGACGTTAAGCCTCTCCTTCGTCAACTTTTAGGATGGGAGAAATCCATTCCGTTTTTGCAAAAACAAAACCTCCATGATCGTCTCTAATACACATACCAATCCCCACTATGTTACTTGACCTAGAGAAAACTGCACCGACATTACATTTGTAGCTCCCTGTGTTCGGTTTCTTCTATATGTGACTGACAACTTGCTGTTGCTGTGCTGCCGCATTATTTCGGCATTTCTTTGCGTTATGCAAACTTGAGAGTAGATTCATACTCCTCTCGCAAACTGCTGTCCGCGACAACGTCTCATTGAAGAGGAATTGTTTATCCCCTAATCAACTCATTAGTATTATGTTATTTTAGAACCGTTGTTTTTTATGACACTTTTTAATTACTACCCACAACCCTGGTCAATAGTTTTCATGCAAAGTAATGCCATTATATAATACTAATAGACATAAACTTTCGAACTATATCATTTTGTAATTTTGTTTTGAAGTAGTATATTCATTTTGTAATTTAAAGTTTAATGAAGTTACATCATAGCTTGTTTATTTACAGTAACCTAATTTGTTTTCTGAACATTGGATTTTTTGTCTGATTATATCTATAAAGAGAAGAGAACAATCTCAGTCTCCTTGCGTAGCAGATGTGGAGCCCGATAGAGTTAGTAGTTTACCAGGTCATATAATAGACCATATTCTCTCATTTTTGCCAATTAAGGAAGCTGCCAGAACAAGTATTTTATCTACCAACTGGAGGTACAAATGGACCACACTTCCAAATCTTGTGTTTGATAATGAATGT
>Ga0228710_1012928_pt1 | contig 10153 bp, 7 predicted proteins | sample MedpolnodulmetaG_FD_177995 | JGI IMG/M metagenome (GOLD analysis project Ga0228710, IMG submission 177995) | Root nodule microbial communities from Medicago polymorpha collected in Santa Monica, California, United States - pink nodules | ecosystem: Host-associated > Plants > Roots > Nodule... | reverse complement strand
TTTTATCAGTCAAATGAACGTTAGTTTATTTAAATGACTAAAAATAATTCTACCCGAAAAAGATTGAATAAAAATAGCAAAATAATTTTGACTAAAGAAAACATTATATTAATTTAAAACTACGGAAATTATAACTGATTAGTTGTTCGAATATTTTAATCAAATTAATGGATTAAATGTATATTTTTTAAACTTATAGTCTTATGTAGAAGTGTCAATAGAGCCCCAAATTTCAAAGTCCACTTAAAAAAGCCCTCACCAAACCGATTAAATTAAAGCCCCTAATTGAACAAAATATTTGGGGTAGCAAAGCCTTTGTGAAGATGTCTGCAATCTCAGCCTGAGAAGTGATTGGAAGCAATTTTATGACACCAGCTTGCAGCTTTTCTCTAAGCTCTCAAACAGTTTTCGTAAGTAAGTTAATTTAAGCAGACCCTTGACTGCTAAAAATTGGTAAATTGAATGGCAAAAAAACTACTTCAAAATCTCTTGTATAAATAGTAATCATGAAGTAGTTTGAAACGAAATCTTGTTAATTTATAAGTAAGACCAATTAACATGAATTACTAGTCCTTTAAATTTTACGGCTTTAAAGTTCCATTAAAAATAGAGAAAGTACTCCTATAATCTATTGCATATTTTTCAGTTCCAATTCACCGGATAATAATAACTTCTCTCTAGAAACAAGAAAGGATTGATAAAACACATAAAGTAATGTTCTTCAACTTTATTAAGAGTAAAACAAATGAAAATTTAGTTAAGAGTCATAGGGTTAGAATCCTAAGTTCGATTTCAACATTGGGCATGCAGCATTATTAAAACTCTTACGGAGAGTTTGCCACTCATTTAGGTCTCACAAGACTCGAGAGATTAGTCTTCGCAGTTGCGTAGGGACGATACATACAAATTTTATACTCTAGAAGATACCAATCATCATTGAATAATTGTTAACTTTATCAAACAAAGCAAAAATATTATAACTTTTTTAATAGTGTAATCAAGACAAATAAAGTAACAGTTTTTAATTTGCAAAATAACGCGTACAACATATCTAATTTCTAATTATATCTCCACGATGACTGTAAGACGCAAAGCGAATTGACGAGCATCGGAAGTTTCAACTCCATCACCAAGATCAGAATCAAATAATCTCTCATTGAAATCAAACAACTCATGAACTTCTAGCACAAGCCTTTGCGCTAGTTGCTCAAGTGATTCAGAGGGAAAGTCTTGGTGGAACAAGATAGACCGAATCCAATCTTGATCCTCTTGAAAGAACCTTTTGCAACTCACTTCTTCATAATCATGAAATAAGGTGTTAAGGCGCGAAACTGAGTTAGAATCAACTGAATGTAATAGAACACTGAAGTGAAAAACTAGTTGATCAATGGGCTTGAGCTTGGGGCGTTGCACCTCTAGATTGTAGTTCATGCTTTGAAGGTATTCATATTGCTCTTTGTATTGTGCAGACAATCCATAATGGTAGCGTGCTGGTTCTAAACAATGTGAATAAAACATTAGATAAGATATAATAAAATTATGTACAATGCAATTCTATACATACACATGCATGATTCTCATCAAGAGTTTAAATTACAGTTGTAATTAACCCCATAGTCACAAAGCATGCTAACCTTTCTTTTTATACAAAATACTGACCTATTCATAAAATTCTAATTCACGTAAATCAATTAATAAATTAAAAGGTATAAAGAACTTATCTTGAAATTATATACTATAACAGAACCATTAACACTTTTTTTTTTTTTTTGAAAGGATTAACAAACACAAACTTGAAAACATAAATAGAGCACAGTCGATTATGCATGATACTCATCGATAGTTTAAATTATGGTTGCAACAACTTTCATAAAACATACCTGACTGTGTACAGATTGAAGAAGTCATAGTTTCTTTTGTGCACTTTTTTTTCATAGGGATGCAACCCTATTTATAGATGATGAGGAGAGAATTTCGATTGGCGGTTGCTAGCTTTATGGACAAGAAAACAATTTGTTCCCATTATTTTGCTCAAAAAAAAAAAATTAGTTTAGATTTTGATTTTATATATCTTTGGTGCGAGTAAATTAATCCCCTATCTCCTATATTATATATCTTACTGTATATATTAGAAAATTTTAGGGTTGCTTTTTTCCACTTCCAATAATACTTTTAAAGAAATTTTCGTATAAGAATGTTATATCGCTTCTTCAAACAAAAATGTTATGTTGTTGTTCTCCTTTAAAAAGATAAACAATATAGCAAATAATAATAAATTTTTGTGTCATTGAAAAAATGTATATAGTTGTTCTCCTTTAAAATATCTAAACTATATTTATTTCAAATCAAAATCGAAAATTTCCCAAGAATTAGTGTTCTTAATTTACACGCAATACCGCAATAAAAAGAGCAGATAGAAGTGTCTGTCTGAACGCTGGTTATTTATAAAAGGAATTTAGGGTTGGTTTTTTCACTTCCAATATACCCTTGAACAAATTCGACTATAAAAATGTCATTTTGTTTGTGTCATTCAAAAAGATAAGAATTTATATTATATTTTTTATATTGTTTGTTGTATCATTGAAAAAGATAAGTATAGTTTGTTACAAGGATTTTTCAACCATGTGCAGGTTAGCACATGTTAAAAAGTTTAAAGTAACTCACTGTATGGGATGAGGATAATAGAAAAATATCGTGGATTGGATGGAACACTGTATGTTTACGTAAGGAGTTTGGCGGACCGGGGGTTAAGCAGTTGAGGGAGTTTAATTTGTCTCTGTTGGGGGAGTGGTGTTGGAGGATGCTAGTCGATAGGGGAGGTTTTTGGTATAGGGTGTTGGCTGCTAGGTATGGTGAGGAGGTAGGGAGGATGGGGGCTGGAGTGGTTCTTCTTGGTGGAGGGAGGTGGCAAGAATTAGGGACGGTGTTTGTGAGGCTTGGGGGGACTGGTTCTCGGAGAGGGTGTCGCGTAAGGTGGGGGATGGAGCAGATACTTTCTTTTGGTATGATCGGTGGTTAGGTGAGGTTCCGTTTTGCATAAGGTTAAGTCGCTTATTTGATCTTTCGGCGAATTAATCGGGCTCAGTTGCTACTATGTTTTCTTTAGGTTGGGAGGAGGGAGAGGTGTGGAGGTGGCGGAGGAGATTGTGGGTGTGGGAGGAGGATTTGGTAGCGGAGTGTAGGCTTGGGTGGTCTAAAGGCTCGTTTCCTTCAGTTTGCTCATTACTTGGGTGGTCTGAAGGCTCGTCGATCTTTCCTTCAACTTCTTTAGCTATTGTGTGTCTGGTTAATTTAGAATGAAAGAAACAACAGGTTATTTAATAATTCACATACATCCATTTCAAAGCTTATGGATAAAGTTAAGTTTTATTTTTATTGGTGGTTAAAGGCTAATAAAGCCACTTTTGTGTTTGGTAGTCAAAGATGGTGGTCGGACTCGTTGCATTGTTTGGGTATCGGCTAACCATTGTTTTTGTATTTATTTGATTGAGAGACTATACTTTTGGATGGTCTCTTTAGCACGCCTTGTGCTAAGGAGGCGACTCTGGTTGTGTTAATTTATTCCATTTTTTATTCTTCAAAAATAATCTAAAAATTATTATAACAAAAATAATAGATTAAAAAGGTATAATGGAAAAAGAAATCTAAAATGACATTGTGAGATGGAGTAAAAGTATGAATTTAACTTCACTAAATTAATTAAAATAAAAAGAAATCTTTACTTCTCTGAATCTATGATTACTCAACATCGCGATGGAAATAGGTCAAGTCAACATACACTACAAATCTACGACTTTTTGAAGAATACAAATATACGACTTAGCTTACAACATGCCATGTCTTTTCCTTAAATAGTGGGGTAGTGGGGTCTTAGACTTTTTTTAAAAGTCTACATAACAACAAAGATCAAGTCATTAGCCATAAAACAAACAGCCTTCTTAAAAGTCTATTTAACTTCAAAAAAGAAAACATTTCCTTTCCTTTGACTGGCCTATTAAAAGTCTATTAGACTAACCTACATAAGTAAATATAGATAATATTATAATTTATTACTAATTTCCTTTCCTTTGATTCTAGTCCTAACTCCTAACACCACCAACCTCAACTCACCCATCTCAACCCCATTCAACAAACATTTTAAACGAGAAAAAAAAAACAGCAAAATTGTGGAGAGGCAAAGAGAATGGGATAATGCCATTGAAAAGGAGACAAGGGAGTTTTTCACTCAAAAGACACCGAAACGTTTCCACACCCAATATAAATTATCTAACATTGAAGTGTGGTCAAGTGAGGCAATTTGACGGAATACATGATTGCAATTGGATGTTATAAAACTGTGTTACACTAACAGTGCATATTAAAAAACAAATTAAGAAATTACTATTAACGATGCACTTCGCTTAGACATTGCAGCTAATTATCTGAAACGAAGTTAAGAATTTACATGATCAAATTACCAGAGGGTGCAACAAATAATGCTATCAAGAACAGAAGCCAAAATCTTTAGATTCAAAACAGAATTGTGTTAAAACCGCTCGATGGCAGCTAATAAGTGAATTTGTATCAACAAAAATTTGGATAGTAAATCAATATCCCTTCTCCCATGTCCTAGTCAGTTAGTAGTTTTCCTCAATTTCTAATTCTAATCTCCATATCATTTCTTTGCTACAAAAAAAATTGCATCATCAGCAAAGGTGGTTCTGTTTTTCTGTACACCAAAAAGGCAGAACACTCTGTACAGACTAAACAAGTGTGCTCTGCAACCTATCAAAACAAACCCAAAACAAAGGCCATTGCATAAGAGGGCCTCTAAAAACTTTACACAATCTCCTGAGAAGTACTTGGTAGTGTTGGAACAGGCCTCTGTAGTACAGAGGTCCCTTGAAAGATCATCATATGATAAAACTTCTTGTAATTGTTGATCTGAAATAACGACGACATGAAGTTAGTGTAACGAGTAGTAAACAATATAACTAGGAAACAACATAAAATATTGCACACCTCATCGTGCTCGAGCTTTGTAAACCCAAATTTGTTAGTCCATATTGATTCAGCTTCATCGGCAGCCGGTAGGACAAGGTTTTTCACGCTTAGAGATTGAAGTAGTCTCTCAATGCAAGAAAACAAGCATTGAAAGTAACCCTGAATAAACCAAAATATAACTTCTGAGTTAAGAATATTTGCCAACAATTGCACAATTTTTATTGTAAAAATTAATCAGATTTAAAAGCACAGTAGTAGGGTATGTTCAACTCATGTAAATTAAATAACCTGTCCTTGGTACTCAGAAACTGTCGCCACCAAAGGAAGTTCTGCGACTTCTGGCCCAAAAACACGAAATACTCCAGCAGAAACAACAACTTGGCTGAAAACAAGTAAAAAGAAACTGGAATCAGGTTATGAAAGAAGCAAGGTATGCATTTGGATAAAGTCATTCTACCTTCATCACTTACTTGACAGTGAGCACTGCACAGTACATTCCGGAAAAATCTTGCCCGCGGATGTTCTTTCTGTGGAAGTCAAAACAATAAGAGAAAACAAATTCATTAACAACCATAATTGTTACAACAACAAATCAAGTAGAAAGAAAAAGACAACTGATACTTACCCAAACAACATTGTCGGAATGAAATCACGGCCAGAAGACGAATCAACTATAGGATCAAATCTCTCCTGTAGACAAAACACTTAATGGTAAGCATAAAATAAATCTAAATGACAACTCTTGACTTCATTCCGGAGAACTATCAACACGGTAGAAGAACAACAGAAAACCGATACGAGGTAGAAACATAAACATACTCACATGGAAGATGGCAACAGCCTTCGAAAGCACTTGCCTATATTCATCAGACAATTGCTTATTTTCACCTGAGGCAACTAGCTTCCAGTTCAGAACCCTCCATTTAATTTCAGGATCAACACCTTTCTCTTCAACCCCAGTTTCTACACTTTTCTCTTCAACACCAGTATCTACATCTTTCTCAACACCACCAGAGTCTCCACATTTATCTTCAACACCGGTGCCTGCAGCTTTCTCTTCAACGCCGGTGTCTACAGCTTTCTCTTCAAGGCCGGTGTCTGCACCTTTCTCTTCGGCACCTGTGTCTGCACCTTTCTCTTCAACAGTGTCTCTACCTTTCTCTTCGACGCCAGTGTCTCCGCCTTTCTCTTCGACGACATTGCCTGCACCTTTCCCTTCAACGCCAGTGTCTGCACCTTTCTCTTCAACGACAGTGCCTTCAACACCAGTGTCTGCACCTTTCTCTTCAACGACAGTGCCTTCAACGCCAGTGTCTGCACCTTTCTCTTCAACGCCGGTGTCATGCTTCTTTTTTATCAAACTTAGAATAGAATCTGGGAGACTATTCTCCCCAGAAGCAACCAAATTCACTAGAGAAGAATGGATATGACTGCAACTCGTGCTGCAGAACCAATCCCCTTCAGGCAACTCCTGGAAAATAAACCCAGGTCAACAAAAAGCAAACAAATTTCAATCAAAAGTTAAAAAATTAGAAACTATGAGACCTTTAAATTCTGCATGTTGTGCTCCTTCAAACACCCAACATGATATTCCTTCTCACACTGCAAGAACACATTAATCAGTGCTTCAAATAAACCAATGGTGATATCAATAAAAACAGTTGACAAAAAAGGGTTGGCGGTCTATTATTCACGTAAGGCAATACCTGATCACAAATAATAACTGTTCGAGGACCAAATATTTTAACGAAATCATGGCATCTGTACATTATAACAAAAACATCAGCAAATTGAGTGTCAAAAAGCTACAAGCAAATTAAAAAAATAGATGGCAAAGTTGAAGGAATGCGGAAGCACTACAGGAATCAAGTCCAGAAATATGTCACAACGCATAGCATAAAAGATAAAAGTAGAAAAGAGAAATAGGAATATAAGATTACAAATGATATGCACAAAAGATGAAATGTATAATAGAGCATTACCCACACAAGGCACATCCCCCATGGTCGACAGCTACACTTTTGACAATGCGAATGCATCGTCGGTTTATCTGTTCTAAAGGATCAATGCCTTCAATCCTTCCAGCTGCCAGAGCATTCGCATTACGTTGTGCATTACTCTCCATCTGGAAATTAGTCTGGCAATATTTACAGTACCAAGTACCACTGGGAATGCATGGTAGAGGAACACAATCTGAAATTGACACATTCATATAATTGAGAACAACAAAACGCAATGTCAGCTTAAAGTCCAAGTTGCAGAGAAATAAATGATATATGTGGTGGACCCATGTTTGTTTACTTGACTTTTTGCACTCGTCTTGTGTGTGTACATGTTAAAAGCTATTCTCAATCTTCTCCAATTATTTTTACGTATTACCGTTCATCAAACTTAAAGCTTGAATCAAGAGTGGAGATTCAATAAAATATGAGAGAATTCAAAATTTGAATCAGTAACAATTTGTTCTTCAATTATAATTGTTTATTGCTTTAATGACATACTACAATTGAAATAATTAATGATACAGATATATGTGGTGGACCCGTGTTTTTTTTAATTAAATTTGCTTCATTTGATGTAGAAATAGAAAAGGAATACATTTACAAACCTACCCCTAACTACAATGGCTATCTTCTTATAACATTAATGAATTCATTTAAGGGCATTTTTGGAACACAGACATTAGATGTGGATAAATTAGTTGACATTTGCTTATAGTAGAGTCTGGAGGGAGTACTAAACAACCATGTTAGAAACTAAACCCAGTCACAATAATTATTTATATGATATGATATGAAACAAATCAACTAGACATTAAATAATAATACACAAAAGAAAAAAATGATGTTCACCTATGTGAAAAGCCCTTGGGCATCCATCACAACACAAAAGATCCCCTCCATCTTGACATATGCTGCAAAGGTCATCATTATCACTGGCAGAAAATCTCCGATCTTTTGATAGAGAGAGGGACAGCTCATGTAGTGAGACTCCATTAGATGTATATATGTGCAGGTAACTGCAATACATTAACTCAATGTTAAACAAGGAAATGAAGGTCAATTTTACAAAACAGCACATATCAATTCATGAAAAGGAAAATCAACGAGACCTAGAAAATGGGAAATGGGGAAAGAGAGAAAATAACAAAATAATCAATCTCTAAAAATTAGATTATAAACCACTTTCCTGCGATAAATGCAATGCGATTTAAAGGCACACACACATAAAAAATCCACAATTAGTGGTTGTATTCCCCTTTCCCAATTCTGAATAAAATGTTGCTTTTCACTAATTGATAACACATGTTACTCTCATTTCTCAACTTGTAAAATCATGTATAGTGATTTTAAATGTTTCCTATTTCAGTTTTAATTTTAAATATTTTTTCTCTAACAATAACAATATATTTGATAGGCCCTCAGCTGATGAAGTGGGCTTGAACAATCAAAAGAGGACCAATGGAGAGTTTGTGAGGAATAATATGAAGCCAGGAAAAGTAGAGAGAGAAGGGAAACAGTAATGACTAATGAGTGAGTAGAAATTCTGTTATAGGCGGGGAGGTCATGAGATGAGAGACGCATGAAAAGTTCTGTTGCTAAGCAGAGAATTCCACAATCTCTGAGGAGCTAAGCTCTGTGGGTGGCTGGGGAGAGTATTCTCCTTTACTTTTCTATCTTTTCTTCAATAATTTACAAGCATTTCCAATATTTATCATTGAATCATTTACTGTCTAATTAACTGTTTCTGGTTTGCAACAATATTAATAAAGTTGGTTTTACCTGAATTTAAATATATCAATACAATGCACAAAATTTTTGCTAGTCAAAGAAAAAGATAAAACTGGGAATATGATAAGCAATCAAATGCAAAGCTAGTTAGACGAGACATATACACCCTACAGATCCGATAAAAGAATTTAAACAACTCACGGCTTGCGTCGAGATGACCATCCAGCGTGAGCTTCAAACGTAGAGGCACTAACCTCTGCACTGCAACAGCTACAAAATATTCCATATCCCTTTTTGTAACCTTCCAATAGTTTCTGAACGCACCACAAAAGCATGATCAGAAAAGATGACAGTCATAAAACAAGGTAAAGCTGAACCCATCTTTAACCAAAGCTACCTTTCCATGAGAATAGTAAGCAACTTCAGTTCCATCTGGTAACACGTCTTCTTCAAATACCAACTTATGCAACCTCAGATCCCTATCAAAATAGGTTCAAGAAAAAGAGCAAAATTTAAATTCCTGATGAAACTAGAACGCTGTCTGTTGTTAATGCATATAATATATAATATACATCTAAATCAGTATATTCTAATTTTTTTTCCAAATGTATCAAGTGCTTAAAAGACATACTTTCTAGTTATTTTTCCCCGACTCTTGCCAGATGCACTCTGCTTCATGCCATTACTCAATGCCTTTGGAATCATATTTGTGTCTGATGTCTCTCGAACCATATTTGTGTTTGATGAGTTTGGAACCACCATCTCAGTGTTTGATGACTTTGGAACCACCATCTCAGTATTTAATGACTCTGGAAGTACTGCCGTTTCTAGTGATCTGAAATAATAGAATCACTCGTCATATATGCTATGATTCCAGTGAACTTTGATAGATCACACAGCATGGCTACTATGTGTATTCAAATAAAAGCAAGTAATTAGCTCGTTTATCACACGACGGTACACATGAGCATGCGCCAGAGTACACGCAAGTGAAAGCGACGTTAAATAAAACAATAAAAGATAATGAGCCTTCTGATTTTAGCATAAGTAACAGTAAGGATCTAAAATGGCCGACAAACATTATGTCATTACAATGTTTTAAAAGACTATTTTGGTAAAAAAAGTCTTCGAGATTTTAAAATGCTTTGTAAGATTGTATTGATTCTGTGAGATTTTAAAAGACTTTTTTTAAAAGACTTTTTACACTCAAGATTTATGACACAGATTTTAATGGATTTATAAGAAAGATTTCAATGGATTTATAACACTACTTTTAACATTTTTTTTTAATTTGAATAAAGAAAAACCGATACAAAATTCTTCTACTAACTAAATGATTATTGTTTTTCCGTAATAAAAAAAGTGATTATTGCGTAAAAATTCGCTCTACATTTTGTTTGATAACCACTTATTAGCATCACACAATCCCCTATTTATAG
>Ga0228710_1012925_pt1 | contig 10160 bp, 7 predicted proteins | sample MedpolnodulmetaG_FD_177995 | JGI IMG/M metagenome (GOLD analysis project Ga0228710, IMG submission 177995) | Root nodule microbial communities from Medicago polymorpha collected in Santa Monica, California, United States - pink nodules | ecosystem: Host-associated > Plants > Roots > Nodule... | reverse complement strand
TTTTATATAAATCTACTTTCTAATCTAATTCACCGTTTTTATAATGAATTAACAAATGCCAAACTTATAATGCGAAAGCGGAGGGTTAGTATTTGTTAATTCATCATCTCAAATATCAATTCATAATGCGAAAGCGGAACTTTGATATTGAAACAAGTGAATTTAGACAAGGGTTGCGAAACATGAGAATAGTCTAGCAAACCTTGAGACACATAAAGTTTCATTCTTCAAGGATTCTAATAGCAATCAACCATGAGAATATGCGTGGTTGCTAGAGGAACACACTCACTGCACCTCGAGAGAGGCTTTGATACGCTAAAGAGAAACTTGTCTTTAGAAAGTAGGTCAAATATAAAGTCATGGTTTGGGGTTTGTTTGTGAAGGATTCGTCACTACGATGAACCAATAATCCCAATGCGCTTTTTATTATTATTGTTTTAAACCTTTAAAAACCCAATTTCTACTATCAAACTTTCTTCTAATTACCTCTTAAAAGTTAATTGAATTAAACAACTTTCTGTCGGAACGATACTCTCTTTTTACTACTTCGGTAAAACTGTGCACTTACGGTTTTGCTCATCAGCCACCACCCAAAAAAGAGAGGATAAGACAAAAAGTAAGAAAATAAAAATTCATAAGTTCCCTTAATCGAAAATAATTCTATATGACGTGTGTTAGACACTAATTAAATATGAGTATTTTATCAACTAGAAATCAAACTTTGATTTGTCACATTGTGGACGTATATCCTCTTTCGCTATAATTAACTTCGTTAGTGTGTGACCTTTTTAATATATATGCGTGCGTGTGTTAGCTCGTATTTTCATAAAGAAGATTTAAATGCAGTCAGACTAAGGCTGACTTTGTACTTGAAGGAATAAATGTTATTATTCTTAAACACTTAGTCGAAATTAGACTTACCAAGAAGCGCTTGGAGCACATGTTTTGGTTTGAAAGGCAAAATGCATCGAAAACGGTTTGTTTTGGATAGAATCGAGCCAACGGATACATTCAGGGAGCGTGTGTTTGAAATTTGAATCGAACAGGTGTTTACAGTTCGATGGTAGCAGTTGTAGTTTCAAATTCTATGTAGGTAGTTATTTTTTATTAGTATAAATAGTAGTTTCTCGCAAGGGAAAAAAGGTCACAATCCAATCATACAAAAAACTTACACTCAAAATATCCACATTCAAGAGAGAAACGAGTCACAAGTTGCAATGTATGATCTGTGTACCAATTTATATTCAATCAATGCAATTTAAGTTTATTTTCTTAAGTGATTTTGCAATTTACTTGTTTATTTTAAGCAATACCTTTTACTCATACTTCGAAAGAAACTTCGACGGATTTAACTAAGTTGAATTCGATAAACATTTTCAATATCTTCTTGTATTACCAAAGAACAATCATGAATTTCTGGAAAAGTAAAAGCACAATATGTTCTTAAGATTTACTGGTTGATCTTGCAAGTAACTATTTTTAAACCAGCAGTTGTTTACCAAAAATCAGAGTAAACAAATTAGCACGCCTAGTGGGACGGAAGAAGGGGTAACTACCGTGGGTTTCTTCCTGCTGATGATGACGAATAGGTCTTCAACCATTTATGTGTTCACTGTCGTCTTGATAGCGAGGTCAGATGGCAGATTGACGTTTTTGGCTTCGACCACCATAACTAGGATCTTGCTGGTCTTCTAATTCTGACTCTAGATTTATTTTAACTTTTTCTACTAGCATTTAAGCTTTCTAGTATTTGTGTCTGTTTACGCGCTTATCTCGAAATGCCTAGTTTGATTTTCCATTTTTTGGGCCTTTGATGTTTAAATGTAATTTGTCCATTAGTTGACTTTATAATCTAATGCCATTTTGGTTTCTTTTCGAATCATTCTTGTGTGATTTTAATCTCTTGCAACAATGGTTTATATCTTTTCAAATATTTTCCATTTATGCGTAGAATCCTCTGATCGTCGTTCAGTTCTTCGATCTCGTATGCGTTATTCGAAAAGACTCTTAGAATTTCCCATGGTCCTTCCCAACTAGGTGACCATTTTCCCAAGGCTTGGTCTTTCTTGTCCATTGGCAAGATGACTTTCCACACTAAATCCCCTTGAGGAAAAAACTTCGACTTAACTTTCTTATTGTAAGCCTTTGCCACTCTTTCTTTTTGTTTTGTGAGGACTTCCAATGCCATCAATCTTTCTTCATCTAAATCGACTAGTTCGTCTAGGATCATATTCCAATAATGATTTGTCGGAATTTCGCATTGTCTTTGTATTCTAGTTGATTGAAGACAAATTTCGATTGGCAATACTGCGTCATGACCAAATGTCAACCTAAAGGGGGTGGTGTTAGTAGATTCCTTAGGGGACGTTCGACATGCCCACAAGGCCTCGCCGAGAACTTCATGCCAATTCTTGGGTTTCTCTTTGGTTTTCTTATTGATTATAGAAATAATACTTTTGTTTGTCGCCTCTACTTGACCATTTTCTTGGGCATAATATGGTGTTGAGGTTAACAGTTTATAACCGATATCTTCAGCAAACTTTACCATTTTTCGACCCGTGAACACAGATCCTTGGTCTGTAGTGATGGTTTCTGGAATACCAAACCTATGAATGATGTACTTTTGAATAAATTCTAGGACCACTTCCTGGGTGACATCTGGCAACGGGATTATCTCTACCCATTTGGTGAAATAATCTATCCCAACCAAAATATATCTATAGCCTTTTGATGACTTGGGTTTAATTTCTCCAATTACATCTAAAGCCCATCCTCTGAATGGCCAAGGTTTAACTATCGAATGTAACTCACTAGCCGGTACACGTTGAATCCCGGAGTATTTTTGGCATTCTTGACAACTCTTGGCGAATTCTATACAGTCTTTCAATATAGTTGTCCAATACACCCCCTGTCGAAACAGGAGCCATTTCATCTTATGGCCTGCTTGGCGTGTTCCACATACCCCGCTATGAGTGCTGGAAACAACCATGTACGCCTCTGTTTCTCCCAGGCATTTGAGTAGAACTCCTTCTGGAGTCTTTTTGAACAACTCATTTCCCATAATTACATAACTTAAAGCTCTATACTTTATTTTTCGACAAGTTGTCCCGTTGGGGTTTTCTAGGTAACTGACTATTGCTTTTCGCCAATCATTGTCATTTAAATTGTTAATAACAAAAATTTCGACCAAATTCGTACCTTGTGTGTGTGCGTAGGGCACTTTTATCCCCCAAGTTTTTATATTAACAATTTCTTAGGAGGGGCTTCCCTCGAACTGTGCTTGTTCCTGATCTCGATAGGCTCTTGCATTCGTTCTTTCGGAACTTTATAGCCTGAAGCTGTATGGGCCAGATCATTCGCCTCTTGGTTCTCCGTCCGAGGAGCGTATCGTATTGCTACATGGGCGAAACGTTTGAGTAATGCGTTTGCAGTGGCGTAATACACAATCAGGCTTTCTTTAGCGCATCTATACTCTTTCGTTAATTGTTTTAACACCAATTCCGAATCACCTTTTATTTCGACGTTTTTTGCCCCCAGTTCGAGAAGAATCTCCAAACCAGCGATCAAGACTTCATATTCAGCCTCATTATTCGAGCAAAACTGATTAAGTCGAAATTTATACGTTGTGGGGACATTTTTGGGTGAAATGATCACAACTCCTATCCCGGTGCCATTTTTGTGGCTGGATCCATCGAAGTAGAGTTTCCAAGGTTGATCACAAGCCCCTTTCAATGCCGGTTCGATTACCGAATGATCAGCAATAAAATCGGCTACAATTTGGCCTTTAACAGATTTTAACGATTGGTAGGTTAACGAATATTTTGTGAGTGCCAAGGCCCACTTACCAACTCTACTATGTAGAATCGGTTTTGACAACATATGTTTAATTATATCGAAATGAGAATAAACATAAACATCAAAAGGTTTTATATAATGCTTTAGTTTTGTACAAGAGAAATACAAACAAAGACACAATTTCTCGCTCGGATGGTATCTTGTTTCAGTATCATTCAAGACTCTACACCATTTTCATCCTCTTGCGCTAGCATACTTCCTATAGTACATTCGGACGCTGCTATGTACAACTTCATACCCTTGTCTCTAAGAAGAGGCGAAAGGATATGAGGGTTAGCCAAATATGACTTAATCTCTTCAAATGCTTTTTGATGTTCTGGTTCCCATTTGAACGCGTCCTCTTTCTTTAAACGAAGTAGTGGCGAGAAAGCTTGTGCTCTGCCACTTAGATTCGATATAAACCTTATGAGGAAATTGATCTTTCCTAATAGGGATTGCAACTCTTTCTTTGTTGAAGGATTCATTTTTAACCTATACTGCCTCATTCTTTCGAATGATTGGCGAAGGTGGTTCAGGTGATCATCCTCTGAAGATGATTTCACTACTATATCATCTATATAAACCTGCATGAATTTTTCTATGAAATCATGAAACATAGAATTCATCGCTCTCTGATATGTTGCCCCAACGTTTTTTAGGCCAAATGGCATGACTAGCCATTCATAACAACCTAGAGCGCCTGGGCATCGAAATGCAGTTTTCGATACATCTTCTTCAACGATAAAAATTTGATTATATCCTGAGTAACCATCTAGCATACTCAAATATTCAAATCCTGCTGCCGAATCAACTAGCATTTCTGCCACAGGCATAGGGTATTCATCTTTGGGGGTAGCCAAATTTAAATCCCTAAAGTCAATACAGACTCTAATGGTTCCATTTTTCTTTTTAACAGGGACTACATTTGTCAACCAATCTACATACCTTGCAGTTCTAATGAACTTGCTTTTCAAGAGCCTTTCAATCTCTTCTTTGATTTTCGATAGAATTTGTGGGGCGAACCTTCGAGGAATCTGCTTCACTGGCTTCTTATTTGGTCGAATAGGTAATCTCAATTCCACCATCTCCCGGCTTAGACCCGACATTTCATTGTAATCCCAAGCGAAACAGTCTTTGTATTCCTTCAGAAGTTCCACAATCCGCTTTTTGAATTCTTTAGTAACTTTAGCGCTGATATAGGCTGGCCTTTTAATAGGGTCATCCCCTAAACTCACTTCCTCCAAGGGGTCTTGTACTCTCATCTTCATAGCGGATCCTAATGGATCTTCTTCGAAGCCTAAGGGCTCGTCATCATGTATGCAATCTAACCTTTGGTCGTGGATGAGATCATCACTAGCATCTCCTGTCGAAGTTTCGACTACCACTCTTGGTAGATTCTCAGCCTCTTTGGCCGTATTTAATTTGTTTTCGGCCACATAGGCCGTAATTTTATCCTAGAAATTGGGTGTGGAAATGGTTCACTTGTCTACATCCCACCCAGTTGGTGGGATCGCATACGCTGGACAAGTTGGAATAGGACTGTCTACCCTCTTCCTGTAGGTTGAAGCCCTTGTCCTGAGCACGTCATCTTCTCTCGACGAAACTCCTTCATGATCAACCACCACGTATCTTTGATCAACCACTTCCCTTTCCCAAACGAAACCAGCATTCGGGTGTAACCTCATAGAGAACATCTCGTTGTCTTGGACCTCATACTTGGGGCCAAGGGATGTACATGGCGAGATATTTGCCAAATGTTTGTTGAAAGTGTTCTTGGTGATGTTATTTACCTCAACCAAGAAATAACTTTGATCTGCCTCAATGTTCTCCACCAAACCATCACCTCTCCATATAGCAATTCTCTGATGTAATGTTGAAGGCACTGCCCCCACTCCATGGATCCATTCCCTTCCCAAAAGCACATTAAAGTTTGCCTTGGACGGGACCACCATGAACATGGTTGTCCTACTGACGCTTCCTACTATTAATTCCACCTCCACACACACCAAGCGTGTGTTAAAAGTAATATTTAATACAAAAATTATTTACCAATTGTTAAAGATCTTAAAAAAAAAATATATTGAAATGATACAAATGTAAATTAATTTTTTATGTTTACAAACTTTGATTACACACTACTTGTCTTAATATATTTAGAACAACCAACATCGAATTAGATTGATATGAATCAAAAGACAAAAAAATTTAAGGTTCAAATAACCAATAAAATAGTTAGCATTGAAATCAAACTTGCAACATGAACTACGACTTCTCATTTACCTACCACTTGAGCTTCGAGTGAACATGTTTACAAAATTTGACGTACGAATATTCTCCAAAGACAAAAATACGAGGCCTAAAAAAATTGGGGGCCTAAAACCTTTGCTTTAGTGGCAGCCCTAAAGACACTTTTTGTGAATAAAACCTAATGGTTTCTAAAGTGAAGGGCATCTGATAAAATTAATGGTTCCTTAAGATTTCACATGATAATCAATCTAAGTCAAACCAAAAAATTTATTTAAGTTTGTTTAAAACAACATTCGTACGACCATGTCTCAATTTAAAATTTCAGATGTGAAGACGACACTACTTATCACAAGTCACAATAATATGCTAATGGGATTTTATAAGTTCTATTATATTTGCCACCTCATTAGGATTGATGTTTACCATATACATCCCTTCTTAAGTTAAATTCAGAAACAGATTAAGTACAAGATAGTGAAAAAAGTCTGGTTAATGCTGCGAACTCGCAGACACAGAAAGCAAGAGTAAGGCCCAAGTATGCACAAAATTATTAACAATTATTTAGCAACAACCTAGTTCATTTTGTCAGCAGCAGCTTTCAACATCTTGGACCATAAGGCTCGACGATCCTTAATGGCATCACGCCTAATGAAATTGTCAGGTGAAAGGTAGTCCTCAGGAGCAATCATCCCAGGATCACTGGAATAGACATTGTTCAATTCAAATACAACAGCAACATACATTTGCCCATAGTTAACACCTGAATGAGCAAACCCAGTTTTAAAGTTGTTCATTGGTGCATTCAATTCAGACCGGAGATCTGCAACATTAAAAACAGGGAAATGCAATTAAAATTAAAACTAACTCAAGATTTACCTTCCAAAACAGACTCATACACCCATAAATTTATTAAAAGTATGTTTTTACTGTCAACAAAATAAAAAACAAAACAGTTTCCATAAATAATAGAGCAGTGTTTTAGAGTTGTTCTACTTATGTCAATATAAAAACTTCTCCTCCTTCGTTTTTTATGATGCATGGTTGCTTTTTTGTGAAGATCATTTGCTAAAATCAAATGCATAATATCGAACTCTTTAATCATTTTGTTTTGTCCAACTGTTTTATGATAGATTTGTGCAAAATGGATCAACAAACATTATTTCCTACGACCCAGATACATTACTTACCTCTTCTAATATTTGGAAAAAATAGGAATTAAGGAAGTTGGAATAAACTAACTTTAAACAAATTTAATTCATCAAACAAAATGCTAAATTAACTATATATTTACGAAAATATAAGCATCAGATAAAACAAGAGAAATTGTAGATTCAAATGAATTTCAAGTTACAAATGCATGTATTTGAGAACAGAAATAAATGAGAATAAAAAGTAAATTTGCACGGTGGAATTAGAAGATTAAGGGAAAGTAGAAGTACACTCATAAATACAAGGCTTAATAGCAGTTTTGGTCCCCTAACAAAATAAATTACAATCCAACCCCCTAAGTACGGTCCCTTTTGCAGTTTTGGACCCTAGGTCAATTTTGACCAAGTCAATGATGATGTGATGTCACGTGTATAATTTTTTTAATTATTAAAATATAAAAAAATTAAAGTAATTATTTTTTACATTAAAGTAATTATTAAAATAAAAAATTACACACATGGCGTCCACGTCAGTATTGACTTGGTCAAAATTGACATGGGGCCTTTTGCGGTACTTAGGAGGCTGGATTATATTTTATTTTGTTAGGGAGTCAAAACTGCTATTAAACCTAAATATAAATAGGAGAATAGTAGTTTTAGAAGGAAGCACACAATGCAACAACTTAACTCTCTCTCTCATAACAGAGTTTAAATACCGTTAACCCATAGGGATGGTATCTGATAGTTAGAAAATTAAATAAGGGAGGTGACCGCTTGATTGAAAAATAGAGGGGGTGTGAGTGACATTTTAATAAATTTTAGGAGAGGTGGGTGTAATTTTCCAAAAAGTTATTCGTTTCATTAGTCAACAATTTAATTTCTCTTATATTTTTCGAATTAATTTATATACACTAATCTAATTTTAGGATTAGTATAACTCAATTTTTTAGTGGCGGATCTATTCAATAGCCTATTCTCGAAAAAGAAAAAAAGCTCTTGGTATATTCATATGTATAAAGGGAAGCTTAGTATATCTGATTAGAGAAATGATATTTGTACAACCATTTTGCAACAATTTTTTGACAACCTTCTCTCTCATATTCACATTATGTGTTTATTCTCTCTCTTCCTTTTTTTCTCTCTATTATTTTTGACCAATAGAAATAGAGAAAAAAGAAGTTGTCATAAAAAGTTGTCACTAATGGTTGTTCATATATCAATTACTCATCTGATTAATGACATACACATTCACCTGATTAATTGACACCAATCTGTTTAATCACGTTCACTTTTTTCCTTGTTGAAAAACATTCACTATCATATGTTGTTTTTACAATCATTCATCAAAATATGCAATGAAAGGGCCAAAACCCGTTGAAGGAGTGGAAGAAAAGTAAAGACAATTTTCATGCCCCACAGCCTGCCAATGGGGCATGTGCTCCTTGTAAGGTCTGAATCCTATGTCTATGCTTGCTTGCACATCCACTCGTGACTCATCCATTTTCCTGTCCTGAGATTGTTTATGTGAGAAGCTACACACTGTCAATTCAACTGAACGTACGGTGGAGTGTCTTTCACTGCGATATCAAACATATGCTAACTCGCATATAGGGACATATCGGGCTCTCGTCACAATTCTACATCCATGACATAATATGACAACTTTTTCTAGTTCTATATATCCATAACATGGCTATTTTATGTTTTGGTTGTTTGTAAAAGAAAAACTAGACAATAACACATTGGTCTTCTATATCTATAACCTTATTCCCTAAATTACAATCAAGATGAGAAAAATGGTAATAATCAAATAAAAATATCCACCCTCATAGTTTATTGCGACGGCTTCTACGAAAAATATTCACAAAAAATTAAGATTGAACCAATCTTACTCATTGGCCATAGTCAGTTCTTTGACTTGTCTAACAGCACTACTTACAGCATAAAGGGTCATCTTTTTAACCTGCAAGAGAAGAGAGGCGGTCAAGAATGTAAAATATTCAACGGGGCAAAAAAATTAAATGCAGAGAGTGACCTTTTTAAAATGCAAGGAGAATAAGTAAAATTGGGAAGCTCTTGGTGAAAATATATGCTTTGAAAACAAAGCCAATTCAATTAACAGAAAGACTGACAAAGAAAAGAACAAATCATAATGGTAGGGTATAAAAGGATAACTAACACTCAACATGCATGAGAAATTAAAGACAAATAATAGACTTGCCTCCAATTTGTCCTCCTTGGCCCTGTGGTACTTCGGGAGTAAACGAAACTCTTCAGTTAGCCGTAAACATTCTTCAACATTTTCTGGAGAAACAAAGTCAAGCGCAACCTTCATACAAGACTGATCAATGAAAATAAGTTAGGCAATAAATATAAGTAAATAATGTTTACACTTTTATTAGTTGGAAAAATAAATTCCTTAAAGCATTTTTATTACTAAATAATTTTTGAAAATCCTTCAGCATGAACATCATGATCATGCAATATTAAGTTACGTTGCCAGGAAGAAAAGGTGATGCAAACTAACCCTTCTACGTTATACTCCCTCCGGTCTCAAATATAAGAAAAGATTCTTTTTTTAGGTTCATTGAGTAGTTAATGTATCTGGTCTACATTATAAAACAGATACGTTAATTATTCAATGAACCTAAAAAAGGAATCTTTTCTTATATTTGAGACCGGAGGGAGTAATTATTAGTTACGGAATAAGAAACTAGATACGATATTGGACTTCCTATATTGACATATTTTGGCAACCAATAGTTTAAGATCGTAAGTTCAAAGGGTTGTTGCTTGCTGTTGCAGTACAAATGGGTTGGAAAGTGTACCAATTAGATGTTAAATCAGCATTTCTAAATGGTTTCTTGCAAGAAGAAATCTATGTTGAACAACCCGAAGGCTTTGTGAAGAAAGGAGAAGAAGACAAGGTTT
>Ga0228710_1012922_pt1 | contig 10160 bp, 3 predicted proteins | sample MedpolnodulmetaG_FD_177995 | JGI IMG/M metagenome (GOLD analysis project Ga0228710, IMG submission 177995) | Root nodule microbial communities from Medicago polymorpha collected in Santa Monica, California, United States - pink nodules | ecosystem: Host-associated > Plants > Roots > Nodule... | reverse complement strand
AAAAAAAAAAACTGCACACCATTTTAGCCTGAGTTAACTCACGTTGCCCCATGCATGCAACGTGAGTTAACTCACGCTAGTGTTAAACCCAGCGTGAGTTAATCACGCCAGTTTGGTCGGTGGTCACACCTCAAGAACACGTTTTTTGGGCTTTGGTCAGTTATTCAACCTTGATTTTATTGATTTTTTACACTTTTTTTTTTACAGTTTTTTGACTACATTTAGTGCATATGAAACCTATGCAACCATTCCCCTATAAATACCCCTTTAAACCTTCACCATTTTCTCACATTTTCTCCTTCTTCTCCTCACTCTTTCACCTTTATAGTTTTTGTTTTTTTTAGCTTTTTTGGGGCCAATTTAGGGGTAAAAAAGGGTCAAGGGAGAGAGAAAATAGACCAATCGACTTGGGGACCAAGAGGTCAACCTGTGGGGTAAAAGTAAATCTGCTTCTTTTTACCCCAATAACTTTTTACCGTGGGTAAAAAGACTCTTTCTTGGGGTATAAAAATAACCAGATTTAGATTTACCCCAAGATGATTGGTCTCTTTTACCACCAACCTTGATCCTTTGTTACCCCAAAGTTGGTCTATTTTTACCTCAAATAAGCATATTTACTTTATTCCAATAAAATGTATCAAATTATGTAATTGTATCAAAGTATTAATAAAATCAGGTTTTATTATGTAATTGTTGAGAATTTTATATTGCCATTTATATTATTTATAATACTATTTAAATAAATTCGAAAAAAAGTTGCATATTATGAAACGTGAGTTAACTCATGCTGCTGTATTTGTAAATTAACACTAGCGTGAGCTAACTCACGTAGCGTGTTTTAACTCACGTAAAATAATACACTGGCATATGTTAAGTCACGTAAGGGCATTTTGGTCATTTCACTTGGGAATGAGCAAAAACTTTTCCGTAAAGAGCAGAATTCTTCATTCATACTTGACAGAAAATTACCCATCCAAACACTAATTTCAAGATATAAGAAGCCCCGAAGTCCCTAAAGTCCAAACATCACCTTTCAAAATAGATGGCTTAAAAATAAAAAATAAAAACTTTCAAAATAGATACGTGTCTTTACTTTAGTGTGCAACAAGAGGCACATAGTTGGATGGAGATCAAAATATTATAGAATTTCAATTGGATCTAATCCAACCCTATGAATATCAGGATTGCTTCTTATGTCTCAAATCTCAATAGACAGTGTCACACATAAGGGGTGCATCATTCTAATAGCCTAAAGTAAACAAAAGTAGTAGAAGAAGAATAAACAAGGAAACATCAAAATAATAACACGACTAATTCTGAAACAACGTCAGACATTTCATAATTCATCCTTCTCATGCTTCTTTCTTAAATATTACAATTTACAAGCTATCTTCCACAAACCATCCTAGTCTTTGGATTGATAATACACAAAGAAGGATCCATTTCATATTTCCCAACAGTAACTCACTTTTCCCACTCCAAGTCTAAAATTTGTGAGTTCATCTTTGGTTGAAAGCTGACTGTCCCACTGGACTGCTGATTAGTTAGACGATCCCAACCCATAATGTGTGGCAACGCAAACTGTATCAAAAAACAAATTGACTAACTCTTAACAACGAGCAAAAATATATTAAAAGCACAAGTATGATTGGGTCCAGAATCAGATAAAATAGGGGGTGGGGGCAAATAACTTAATTCAAGCTCAAAAACCAGCGAAGTTAAAAACCAGGGAATTTCAAAAATTGCAGTTAACCAGGTTGCACATTTTCAAAACAAGTTGTCAATAACAACAATAATAGCCAGAAATTTCATATACATAACCATTGAGATATTGTTGGACTAATTAAACTCACATTCTACAAAATGTAATTGAAAGTGTAATTATATCAACTTTGACACTTGATGTCTGCAGATCCTAATTGTGCTTGGATGGGGGTTATGATTGAATCATATATCAGACAAATGCATTATGGTCAATGTTTTCATCAGTTCAGTGACATGTCTAGTTTTCAAGACTTTGATTTTCAATTCTGCCCATCTTTAGTAATTTACTAAATTATGCATGAACCAAAATTGTAAGTGCGAGTTAATCATAGTAAACAAAACAAAGAAACATAGAATTAACTATATTCCAATCATTACCTGACAACAAAACAATAGTCGGCCAACTTGACCAGACATGGCATACCAGTTCCGGAATGCTAATAAAATGTAAAGTGAAATATACTGTGCACTAAGAAAACAGCTTAAAAATGTTGAATCAAGTTTGGTGGCATTTTTGTAATGTGTAATGTATCAACCAAGGTTGCATGACAAGTCCTGTGTTGCTAAATGGTACACTAGGCACTTAAAATGAAAAGATAATTATTTCCTCCCTACCAATGCTAGAAAGAACAATGATAATAAAAGAAAATAGATAGCCACTTCATTGTTATTTAAGACATGAAAAGCAGAAACTAGGACCATATAACTTGTGAAAGGTGTAACGTAATGACATAATGGGATTCTATGAGAAACTAAGCAGAATAGAGGCATACACTGCAAGCTGTCTTCATCACAGCAAACTCAGCAGTTGTAACAGGAACACTAAAATTGTCTTTGGTATTTAACACGGAGTTAACAACAGCTGTCAAAGAGGGAGACAAAATCATAAGGAATATAGTATTATATTGTGCACTGCAACCCAAATACCCAATGTATTAAAAGGTGAACAAACTAACAAAACAAGCCTTACACAGAGAGAAAAAGTAGCCATTGCTATGAGGCTTAATTGACAAACTCTTCCTTACTTGACCAGCATTACTGCAGCATAAGAATTACTGAACTGTCACTAATTAACTTTCAAATGGTATAAATTCAACAAACAAAAAAACTAATGGATATGTTAATGCTACATGTGATTCTAATCAATCCTATATAGATCTCTCATGAGATAGTTAATTGGCCATCAATTACTAACCCAGGAGAATCGTGAAATATACCTTGATTTCATTGAGGGGTCATGAAAGAATTCACATGAATCTTGGGGACCAATGGCTATCAAAGAACCGACTTCAGTAGCTGATAGGGCAAATCTCTACAAAAATTAATTGCTATCAGAGAAAGAGAGAGAATTGAATATCAAAGATTTTATGTCTCGTATTTTGTTTCCTCCTACAAGTATTAAGTAGAACTTCCGAAACAATATATTAGGCCAAGTTGACAATATGTTATTCTCTATTACAAAATAAGAAAGGAAAATAAAAGTTGACCGAACTACGTCTTACACAATAGATGTAAACACAATTGACCGAACTTCATGATCAATCTTCGTGTTCTTGTACAATGTACATTTATTTATTTGTTTACTTTAGAGTCAGATTTGCTATTCTAACAAGATGATAACAAAGAAGAAAGAATAAAAGGAAAAGGAAATTACTTGTCTCTTCTCCCAGTCATATTTGCGCTCCCCAATAGCAGGCATGAAACTCATCATTATGGAACCGCGACGATCAACCACAAGAGCCCCAGACTATAACAAATGGAATTGATAAACATGAAGTTCAGATTAGTTAGACCATGTTTGGATAAACAAATTATCAGTTATCACATAAGAGCTTAAGAATAAGCTATTTCAATAACACAACAAGACAAAATAAGGTCAAATTATTTTCGTATAATCTATAAACTGTTTTCATAAGCTATCCTGGAGAGTTTGTGAAAATAAGCAGAAAACGGCTTATGAACATATGATAAGTTGTTTTAGTAAGTTCTAACAATCAGTTTCACAAGCGCTCATGTTATGTTAGTTGATAAACTCAAATAAAACAAACCAAACGAACCCTTAATAACGCGGTAAAAATGAATGTAATTAATGAATTATGGATTAGGAAAAAGAAAGTTACATCCAACTTAGTAAAAGTAGGAAGACAAGGACTGAGTGAGAATGCAGCTTTGCCCTTGTAAACAGAATAAGGAGCAAATATACGATCTGAAGTATATCCTGAAAGTGAAGCATATAATATAATTTATATCAATCAATCAATGTAACCATACAAATGCAGCATAATTAATAAAAAAGAATGAATTAATGAATACCTTTAGCAGAATAGTTGTTATTTGTGGCAGTAGAGAAATCCCTAGCGGAAAGAACTTCCAATAGATGATTCCTGTTTCATAATAATAATAATAATAATAGTAATTAATTTTATGCTTAAACCAGAGAAATTTGTGAGAATGAAAGAGATTGAAGGAGCACCTGGAAGATGAAGGAAGCATGCGAGAGAACTTCAACATTTTTGAAACGGTTTTCTCTTTTCTCTCACTCTCTCGCTATGAATGAATGAAAAAATTGGTGTTTATCAGTGTTCAATTCAAAATGCTCAGGCGTCGTTTTATTAAACGACATGTCGTTTACTGTGAAACGACCAAACCATGATAGGCTGGCCCACTTCCGGCCCAAGCCTCGGCAATTTTTTAGTTTAGCCCAACTTATATCAATGGAATTTTTTAGTTTTACGTATTTTGTAGAGATCAACTTTCACCATAAAATAAAATTTTGAGTGAAACTTAAATATTAAGGATTGAGTGTTATTGTGTGAGATTATAGGGTTGAGAAACACATTCTAAACACTTTGAATAATGAAATTACATTGGAGGAAAGATCAAACTTTGTCTCATTGTTTTATTGAGTGATCTAGCTTTGGGTTGAGAGAAAGAGAGAGTAAAAATCAGAGTTTGCTCTTGTTGAGCTCTTTAAGATAATTTTTTGTAACTCTTTTATATCTCTTGCAAAGATTTGTTGGTAGTGGATTGGAGAGTTGCTATCTCCACTATATGTAGGTCAATCTTTGTTGATTAGGGTAAATAATATTGACGTGATAGTTTCTATACTTTCTTTATCTTGTTCCTTAGATTGAATGTTTCACAGTGCATTACACTTAGAGATTTCTTCTTGGGTGTTATATAGTTGTTGCTTGGGATGTTTAGTTTCGATAGTCGTTGTTATTTGTTCCATATTCTTGTTGAAACCATCAACAAGTGGCAGGGGTATGTGGGAAGGGAACAAATCATTCAAGTGAGGCTCGTGGGTAATAAATGGGATATTGAGAAATTTTTTCAACAATAACAATTTTAGATTGTGGAAATCGAATCAATTTAATTCAACATAAATGTGCAGATGATTTGAATGGTGAAGCTTTAACGCCTAAGACTCTAACCAAATCAGAGAAGACTAAGATGATAATTAAAACAAGTAGTTTCGTTATCTTGTGCTCAAAAATTAATTATTGAGGGAAGTCATGGGGGAAAGGATTGCAACGAAGATGTGGACCAAGCTAAAATCATTGTATATGACTAAGTCGTTGGTTATGTCTGAAACAACAACTAAATTCATTCAAGATGGCAATGTTAAAATTCAAGGTGGACCCGATGAGGAAATTAAAAAACAACATTGACGATTTGCAAAGTATTGAAGCGGAGCTTGATGATTAGTTCTTTTAAGCATATTAAGGATGCACTTCTTTATAAAAGTAGAGGCATTATCACCTTAGAGGAGGTCCAATTGGCAATTAGGACGAAAGAGCTAACCATTCTTATTGACACAAAGGTGGAAGATAGTGGTGAATACTTAAGGGTCCGTTTGATGGTTAGGATATGATAAAGGCAGAATATGATATAAAGCTGGATAGAGATAGGATATGATAAGGACATGATAAGCATTAATCTTATCATGTGTTTGATGCGCACATGATAACAAACAAGATATCGTTATAATTAAATGAAAAAATTGCTCTCATAATTATTATTATTTTTTGACCAAAAAATGGCAGAATATCAAGATAACAAATAAGGAATGATCTTCTAATCTCATCAGGATAATTTCTAACCCAGCTTATACTTAGGATAGAAATTACAAAGGAAAGTCAGGATATGATAGGAAAATGGTTTATTTTATCCTATCCATTTGGTGCATCAAACATAAGATTTAAGCAGGATATGATTAATGTATCATATCTTGTCTCCCTATCCTGACCATCAAACAGACCCTAAGTATCTCAAGACGAAGGGTATGAGCAGAAGAAACAAGGAAAGATCAAAATCAATAGGGAATAACAAATCTAAGTTTAAGTACTTCAATTGTCACAAGGTTGGTCACTTGAAGAGGGATAAACGATTGCGTGCAAGTTGTTGTTGATTCAGATGATAGTTACATAGATGCATGTTTAGTAATGGTGACAAGTTGAAAAAATGAAAAGGGTTGGGTAGGGACTTTGGATGATATTCTCACTTATGTTTAAAGAACGAATACTCTAAAAGAAGGTTGAGTCTTTCGCATTGAAAATGATAAAGCTTTTAAGGTCTAAGGTGTGGGTTTCGTTTCTATTAAGATGCGAGGTGTATGTTACATCACATATGTTCCTTCTATGAGTGAGATCATGAATATATCATGTGTTGGTATCAATAGTGTCAAGTAGTGGATTTATCTAAGGGTTAGTTGGTTGTGGGGTTCTGCTCCTAGCCTTTCTCATGTTTGGTTGGAGGTGATGTTTTTCCATTTCTAAATAGAGGAATGATATGTGAACATATCATTTATACAACCAACAACTTATTTGATATTTTTTAATATTTTTTACTGTTTTGATTTACGTGCTCCTCGCATGTTACATAGCGTTGCATTAGTTGTCCAATTTTGTATATACAAATAAGGCAACTCTTCTAAATATCTAGATATAAATATATATAGATATGTAAAAGTATATATTTACTAAAATCAATTTTCCATTTCTTGTCTCCTAGTGAAAATAAAACAACATTAACAAAAGTGGTTGCTTTGGCAGTGTACAACTCAACAGGCGTGGAGATAGACAGATCATAGCAGTGAGTGAGTGAGTACTACTCAATCAACTAAGTTCCAACAAGACATAATAACAATAATATGATGCGATACAAAGAGGTTATCATCTCTTCTCTTCTACTTGTAGTTCTAGCTAATAATAATAATAATAATAATATGATAATGATGATGATGAATCTTTCTCACTCAATTAATTAATTACAGGAAAAAGAAGCGAAGAAGGAAGCATTTAGAAAATATCTTGAGTCAAGTGGAGCTGTTGACGCTCTCACCAAAGGTGGTATATATGTTTCTACTTTACTTTTTATTCTTTGTTGGAATCAATTAATCCAAGTATTGTTACTGTTGTTGCAGTTCTTGTTTCTTTATATGAACAAAACGACAAACCTTCTTCTGCTCTTGAGTATGTTCCTTTTCTCCCTTCTTTGATTTGAATTTGAATTTGAATTTGATTTGAGCATTGTAAGATGACGAGGTTGTTGGTTGGTTTGGCAGGTTCATTCAACAGAAACTAAGCTGTCCTTCCATCTCTGAATATGAAAAATTGCAAGCTCAATTCTCTGATCTACAAATCAGATATAATGACCTCCTCGCAGCACACCACAACACCTGCAAAGAGGTAGCTACTTTTTTTCTTCAGCTTTGTGTTTGATCACAAAGAAACTAGAGATTTGAGAGAGATTCAATGTTAGAAATCAATTCGGAAGTGCACTTAACAGGTTACATTGCAGCATGTCATTTAGGATTCAGGATCAGTAGGTGTATTTGTAGTTGAGGTGTAGTCTGTGATACAAACTAATGCGGCATATACCATAACTCTCTTATCTTTTTATTAGTCAAAATTATAGGCCAAAATAACTTTTATACACTTGGATAAGCTAGTTTAGTTCTTAGAATTTGTGGTTAGATCGAACAAAGATCTACCAGGCTCTGATACCATCTTAGAATTCATGGTTTGGCTAACGCAACCCCACAAAACCGGTTTGTGAGGTGAGGACTGCCCCCACTTATAAATACTTGTTTAAGCTATCTCTCATCTAACGCAGGACTCTTTAACATTAGTCTTTAATATTTTGTTCATATTAAATTAATCATGTAATATATTATATGAATGGTGTTGATTTTAGTCCTTGTGACTGGTACTATTTCCAACAATGGTTACAGGATTAAAACAAAAGTAACAAGAACCAAAAGTAAATGTCATGTTTCTACTTTCAAGAATCATAAGTATAACCAAAACAAATTCTTTTGTAAGGACTAAACTAGAAAAGGTTTATATTAGACGGATAAAAAGTTATTAAAGTCAAAATAATATGAAATGGTTATGGGTGTTGTATATGCAACTATACCGCTGCTCATTATGTGCTGGGGTTTTGAAAGCCGTTGTATTTGGATTCACGATCGCAGCAGAAATAAATATGTTCACTCTGTAAACATTGTGATATAAAATGTGGGATCATTGATTAGCGACTAGAATCTGGACTTCAACTGTTGGTTATATTGAGTTACTGTCTTGTGTAGTTAGCAAACTCCGCTATGTTTAAAAAAGATCGTGTATGAACCTTGACATTGTTCTTTATAATTAACTATATATACATACAGAAAGGAATGAGGTTGGGGACTGACTAGTAACAGAAAAAGAGAATAAAAGAAGACATCGCCAATCGTTATCCCTCATTGTGCTTGATAATTGTAATAAGATTATTACATTCAAAGATTATGTGCTTCCATAAAAAAAATCACATAGCTTATCAAATCAACATTTATAGGGATTGGAAAAGTGTATCAGGTTAATTATCATCTGTTTCCATACCTATCTCTGGAATGAACACAAATGGTTCTCCATACTCTTATCTGTCATCTGATGTATTCTTGAAACATGCTGAATATATGGTAAAATTGTCAGCTGACACATGCCATTCATCATGATTTCTCTTAAGTTAGTTACTTTTATTTCTTGCTTGACTGATCGTAAGGTTTATAAAGTCACTAATTCACTGTGTTGTATACTGCTTGACAGTTGGAAGAAATGAAAAGCTCCCATGCCTTAGCAATGGTATCTACTAAAGAAACAACTGATCATGAATCACCAAATAAAGATGATTCTTGAAGGTTGCATTACATTACTGGAGTATCTAACCTGGTTTTCAACTTTTCTGTTGCTTTTTTGTCATTGAGTGGTTATATGTTAATGTTGGTTTGTTCATTGTTTCTTGCCTCTAACTTGTAATCACCTTCCCCCAACCTCACCAAATTTTTCTCTTTCTTTTGCTTGAATTCTGATTTATATCTGTAAAATGGTATTGATTTCTTATCAAGTTATCATTATATCTCAAAAAAAAAAAAAAAAAAACTCTAACACAATCCCAGTTGCTTTGTAATCTCTCTGGTATACGCGATTGTATCTTATATGCAAAGTGCTAACTCTGAGTATGGTGGAATTTTTAATAATGTCACGAACCAAAATGGCACAATTGAACTGTCGATAATCAAGAGTGGCAATACCAATACCGGGTAACAACGAAGTCAGAATCCGTCCGGAGAGGAGATTGTCTAAAGTTTTTTTCTCTCATGTGTAATCTAAGTCATCCATTAAATAGGTGAAATAATATGTTTGTAATGCAACATGAGAGGGGATGAATCTGGTTTCTATACGAAATATAAATTGGCAAATTGTTATTTCTTCCATTAGTGGTGAGAGTATGTTAAGCACTAATGTTAACCAGCTAATGCAACAGCGTTTAAGTTATTTTAAAAGTCTCTTAACTTTTTCGACCAAAAAAAAAAGAGTCTTAACTTTACATGTTATGTTACTCTACTACTGCCCAGCAACAATAATCATCATTGCGTAAAAAAAAACAGCAGCAACGACAAAGATTTGTTATATAAAATTTTTAAATTATAATTTTTAGACCTATTTAAAATTTAGTTATAAAATAGGTTTTTAATTATACTTTTTTTTGTGAGCCTAAATTAGGAAATTTAGAAAATTAGAGAGTCTTTAAAATGAACGATTTCATCATTTTTGAGAGGATGAACGATATCATCATATTCACAGTCATTCCGAGTTAACAATACCGATGCTGGAAAAGAACAACATTCAAATACATCATCTTTGAGTTTTTATGCTTATTTGTTAACTGTACATTTAAAAGCTAAAGTTGAGATAGAATTATCATGTTCGTTTGAAGTTTGCCAAGTGAATTTAGAGCAAATTTTCTTTAGGTAAGTAAGTGGTCTTTGTTAGACATATGTTTGAGAAAAATTGCTTACTTGAATTGGTTACGTTTTGATTAATTCAACTGTAAATCAATAATAATGGAAC
>Ga0228710_1012918_pt1 | contig 10164 bp, 10 predicted proteins | sample MedpolnodulmetaG_FD_177995 | JGI IMG/M metagenome (GOLD analysis project Ga0228710, IMG submission 177995) | Root nodule microbial communities from Medicago polymorpha collected in Santa Monica, California, United States - pink nodules | ecosystem: Host-associated > Plants > Roots > Nodule... | reverse complement strand
TTTTAGCTTTTTCAAAGTTTTTTTTTTGTTATTTGTGCTATTATTATTTCTAAACTTGTCTTTTAAATGATTATTCTTGAAAAAATATTATCTTACAAAATGTTTGTGTTCAAATTTGCGCTATTATTATTTCTAAACTTGTTTTTTAAGAGATATTTATAAACTTGATTTTCTTGAAAAGGTTAAATTAATCCATTGGAGAAAATTAAACTTGTGAAACACACTTCAATGTCCCAAAAGTCAAGACCATCATACCAATACAAGTGTGTTTAATATTTCTAAGCTTGTTAAAATCAATGTGGTCATAAATTGAACTGAAATGTGGTGCAAACAATTATTTTTTTTAAAGATGTGCCTTATAAAATTAAATTTAGCCTTGCACTTATTATTATAATTTTTAACTTTATAACAATTATATAATGATTGCATTTGAAGAATTTATTTGAACGGTCAAAAACCTCATCCAACACAATTTTTGAATTTCACAATTTAGGGAGGATTTTGTATTATGAAAAAAAAATACACTTTCCAAAATCTTCCCCTTCCAAAACTTTTAATTCCTTCCACTTCCTTCTTCATATTTCCAAACTCTTAACTTTGATCGTCTCATAAGTTCTAACTCAACTGACAAAATGCCAAAATTGTTAGGCCGGACGTCATAACCGGGGTTCGAACTCTGGTACCTCCACTTTGTATGTGTGAGTTTATGATGACTTTGTCATCTCTTCTATCTACAAAAAAAAATAAATTTAACTTTGATCTAATCTGATCTAAATTTGCATACAAGTGATTTTTTAGGACCCTAGACCAAGGCAATGCAAGTACGCGTGCAACTAATGCGGTAACTTTTGAATAACTATTGATTATTGTGTAAATGTATTTGTCGTTTTGTTTTAATTCATTTCATTCTTCAAAAGTTACCGCATTAGTGTAAGCATAAAAATGTTAATAGAATTTGCTCTTCCTCGTCTTCTTTGAAGAAAGAACGAAAAAAAAGGTTCTAGATAGTTCGGACATAATGATGGGTCTCATGGAAAATATGATATGTGTTTGACATACCACGTGGTTGATTAGTTAAATAAAATGAAAATCATGTAAAACTGAGTATTAACTTTGAGTTTTCTTCTGTTGCATGAAAGTAAATAATGCAGATTGCATAGAGTCATCAAAGACAACAGAAAATTGAGTGTTTGTTTTGTCTTTACAGTGATTTTTATGTTATTATTATGTTATTGTTCCACTATATGAAAAAAAAAAAGTATGTCTTTACTTTAAAATAAACACATGGAGAGTGAGAATATTTAAAATCAATGGACGCATAATTTTTTTAAACAACAAATTTATTAATATCTTTAACTCGCCACATATTGTATATTGGATGACTGGAACACAATACACAATAAAGATTAACAAGAATCCTAACTAAACAAACCTTGAAAGCACAGTGCAAAAACAAGTAATATTAGTTTCCTCTATACCAACACAAATGACACAATTTTCGTGAAGTAGATGTAGAAAGAACATTACAACGCACTAAGTTTCTTCTAATTAGGATTGTGTCAATTAAAGGAGGAACTTTCAAGAGAAACCACGACTCTTGATGCGTCTGACTTTTCCACAATTTTTCAAACAACTTTTCCTCTGGGTCACCCCACCAGTCTTCTAGCACAATTAACCCCTTCCCCGTCATTCAGCTTCCACCTCCAATTATTTGATTCCTCCAACCACTTCAACCACTCCACGTCCTCCAAAAGATTGTTTATAAACTCTCTCATAATCAAACAAAACTCTCTATGCCAAGTAATAAAAAGGCATCAAAACAATAATAAACTATTGAGTGAGCCACAAATAAACACGACAAAACCCAAAACTGGAATTAAGTAAAAAAATGAGTATTTTTTAAAATAACACGATAAAGTTTGGAACGAAAACCACTATAAGTGCGTCAAATCAATCATAAAACTCAGATCTTCACAGATCAACTCAGTGAAAAAATTGCAAGTATCGATTTAACATTGTTGGCTCCTTGCATGATTCTACTTTTTGTCATTCTTGATCAATAACTTTGTAGGATAAATAATATGTCTCATATTAGTGTTGTTGCCTTTCAATTAATATACTTTTTAAATTTAATAATTAAAAAAATAGAAAAGAAATCCAATTTGGTAATTACACACATTCAAAAATGATTTTGATTCAAACGGTCCAATCAATATGAATCGATAAATCTTATTCTTTTTATATATCAAAATATAAATCATGTTAAGTTCAACTCACTTTTAAGTAAAATTAATTTATAAAGTCAATTAAGTTAACATTAATTCACACCACTGAAGAGCATAACACATGTTTTAACAACACACAAAAAAATTGTAAAATAATCGTGACATAAAATCAATATATCAAGAGAAGAAAACATATCCATATTCAAATCTTGGTGGTGGATGCATAAAATAACTTCAAAATTTATTTAATTTTATGAACATTTCAAAGCTAGAAATCTTCTTCTCAAACCCAACCCTAGTAAAATTAAAACACACTAAAGTTTGTTTCTTGACTCTCAAGTTCATGTAAAGAAAGAAAGAAAAAAACGTCAAGACCTAATTTGAAATAAGTATTTAGAAACTTTATAACAACTTATAGCTATATAGTGAAAAAATATATATTTAGTCCTCGTGAGCTTAACTCAGTTGATTGAGACAATGCATAAAATATGCAAGGTTCGGGGTTCAAACCCCGGCCACTACCAAAAAAAGAAAAAAATATATTTAAATTCATAATTAACGTGACTGATATTTATAACAGTTTTTGTTGTGTCTTAATAAATTGTGTGATCAATTCATATAAAATAAATTACATGCTCATGTAATTTTTTAAGTGCATAAATACTATACAGATGAAAATGTATGTTGTATATACAATTCATAAATATTGAATGATCACAAAATGAAACTATTTTATGGTCAATATATAAAGTTTATAACATTTTTTGTTGTGTCTTATCGAATTGTATGATCAATTCATATAAAAGATTGTAGGGTCATATAAGTACATAAATGTATGGATGAAATTACATTGGAATTCTATGATTTTGGTCAATGAATGTTATGATTGTACATACAATGTAGAAATATTGAATGATCACAAAAATGAAATTATTGCATGAATGACATATCATAAATACTGTATGAGCAAAATGAATTAAATTAAAATACAAAAATAGATAAAAATAGATTTTTATTGTATGAACCGTAGGATTCTTAGATTAACAACAATAAATTTTTGTAAAATGTGGGAGACATAATAACAAATTTTAGAAAGAGAAAAAAACAGTTTATTTGTATGCGATGTTAGTTTAATTTTGTTTTTACACATGTCACAAATCACATCTCACTATATTAAGGAGATATTTTAGTAACTAACCTAACACATTGAAATAATGATGAGAGATATGACTTAATGTATGTATAAACCTTTTTACACTAACAATGTGCACCAATTAAATTCAATAAAAAATTGGTGCGGATAATGTTTATGATAAAATTAAAAAATTTAGGTGATTAAGGCTTAGGCGAAGAGACCCCCTAACTGATGGAAGGTTAGTCGAAGACCAATGCTTTTGATCAAGGAAAATTAATTCTTTCTCATGACTGTTGACCAAGTGCATGGGTCGTGAAGATATAATACTAAGTCAAAACTAAGTTGGATGGACAATGATGCTTAAACACATGGCTCATATTTGTATTGCCACTAGCTGCAAAGAAATATGAGAGAGGATGCACGATTGTGGAGGTGTTATACACAAAGACCTTGTCAACGAATTATGCCGTGAATGAGGAGACTCAAAGTTAAACCTAGGGGACCAGGATCCCCTCAATGATGGAAAATCACGCACTACCCGTGAAATTAGCCGAGCAGAGACCGTACATTGTATGGCACACCATTTCTCCAATAGGGATACTTTTTCATATGAATACTAAGTTAATACGTTGTAATTGGACACGTCCAATTATTTCACTATTTTATTGTCTTTATCAATCTTCCTTTATCTATTGTTTTTATACATTATTTAGTCTAGTAGCTTAAAATAAAAAAATAATCGCACTTAAGGCTCTACTTAAGTAGCCAAAGAACCCACAATTGAGGAACATAGTTCCTCTCTCAACATTAATCACTAGAAGAAAAGGCATCACAATGGAGGACACAAGCCAACCTTCGGCTAAATTCTTTCTCCATCAAATGAGCCATCAAAAAAGGCGGGAATGCCAACATTTATGCCTCATCCTAGCCTTTTTGAGGCACAACCGGTTGAAATACACGTTAATAAAGTATTAAGGCACAACATTTTTCATAGGGATACATGATATCATGTATCAAGTCTCTTAATCACTTGTTAATATTGTTAAACCCATGGTTCACAAAGAGGTTTAACAAGTCAAGGGTGGGAGGCCATATGAGAAAATTACTATGACAATTTTGTCACCAATATTCTGTAATCTGGAGTACAAAGGAATTAGAGTCTAGCATGCATTTTTAATAAAAGCCAACCGACCATTGCATCAATAGGACGTCAACAGGTTCGACCAATTCCTATAAAGAGGTACCTTTTGCTCTTTATTTCCAGCATAGTATTTTTGCCACGGCTAACCCTGGGGGGACGTAATGGTGAATGGTTCTTTCAATCAAGCTAACCTTCAATATAAACAAGTACATATAGCAAGGAGACTACCTGAGGTAGTAGGACAAATTGGCGTGCAGATACACTTGTGAGACTTTGGCTAAAGTAAGAAATCTCTCATCAATTCCAAAAATATAATGTGTTGGTAAAGACCAAATTGACAGGGAACACATTGAGGATTATACTACTATGATGAAGCTTGATTGAATTGACTAGTGGGTTTCACAACACAAAGTAGATCTCTAGCTGTAAGAACATAGATAAGTTTTCATTGAGAATTTCTCGAGCATGAGGAGATAAATCTCCCTTTCATGCATCAAATATCCAAGATGGATCAATTTCCTTCAACAAAATTGGAATATAATCAGTTGATATTTGGGTCATAGTAGACCGACCGATTTGCCACAAAAATGGAAAAATCATGTTCTTCGGGAAAAGAAGTGAGGGTCTTTCCTATGGTTGGACCTTCAATACAAACCAAATTAGATTTGAATGATTGATCTAAGAACTTTGGAAAGTACAGTCGAAACCAAATTTGGAGTAACCAGATGGGTCCACTCATATACTTTATCCTTCTTCAATCTTTTAGCCTATCAAGATGGTAAAAAGTGGCAAGGAACAAGAAGCCCCAAGATACATCTTTGTCAACTCGAAGGAGAGCTATGTACAATAGCATTTCCCAAACAACATCAATATAGATGGTACGAAAGAAGTAGTTTTCGAACTAGTAAAGCAAAAATTTGACATAATCCGGGACTGATTCCGGGAAGGCTATTCTCAAAGAGGGGATGGGAGTATCATGAGAAGCAGAGGGATTCAATCCCAGCAGTCGACAAGCCAAGAATGACAACCATGTCAAGGAGGGTAGGAGTCATCACCCTCCAAGTGTTGGAATCCACTGACCAAAAGGATAAAAGGACAAATAAGTGATGCATTTGGATGGTTATATTAATCTTGGATAACATGATCATTTCATGAAGTCTCCATTTCTTCCAAGTTTCACCCTTAATAACCTCAACCCTGATAAGCCAGACAATTTAATCTTAAGTCAGATGTGGTTGTAACTTGAATTCATTGGAGAAGTTGCACACCAAATACCATATCAATGGATCATATTGTGAAGGAGGAGATTCATTGTCAAATGTGGGGCACCATGATCCTCTCAACGAGGGAAAATCACACATTACCCATGAAACTAGATGAGCAGAGGCGGGACACTCTATGCCATGTCTTTTGGATAATAGGAATAGTTTTTGCATAAAAATACACAGTTTGTACATTGTAATTGGACACTTCCAATCAAATGCAAAGCTTATTTTTATATTTATCTTCTTATCATTATGCATTTATCTATCATTTTTATGCATTTAAAAAGGGAAATCACAGTTGTAGACATTAGTCGAACCTCAACTAAATTTTTTTTCTTTTTGGTAGATAGACGAAATGGCAAAGCCATTATAAACTCACACACACAAGTGGAGGTACCGGGATTCGAACCCTGGTCATGGCGTCCGGCTTAACAATTTCGGCATTTTGCCAGCTAGGACTTGTGGACACCTCAACTAAATTCTTGCTCCCAATATTATAATTTAATAATTTCTTATTTATTTTTCTCATGGTAATTTATATTTTTTTAGAAGGAATGTAAATAACAATTAGCAAACAATACCTTTTTAGTTAGCCAATTTTCTTACATAAATAAACATTGCAAAAAATATGACAACTATAGGTCCTGTCTTATTTCAATTTTCAACCATTATTCTATGCACCCTTAATTAAATTTCAACCATCAATAACCGTTTTTTCCTCCCATCCTTCTCTCCCAAACCTATCTCTCTTTCTCTCCCTCCCTCTCCATAGCCCATAGCTCCAATGTTTCTCTGAACCTCAAAACTAAGGCACCTGAAAAATGTCAAAGGCGGTGGTTTACACCTTAATAGCCACCGCCACATTATTCATCTTCATAGTTCTTTCCCCATTGAACCTTGAAGAATCAAAAGGTCGCCTAAATAATAGAAGGTTTGGTTACAAAATATTAGAAAGAGCACCAACTTTTGACCCTCTTGTGACAAAGATTGAGAGAGAGGCAGAACAAAAAAACCAACAACAAAAAAATGATTTTGATAATAATAAGAATGTTGCACCTCGTACGGGTTTGGGAAGTACCACAACGGTTAGTGAGGTTAAAGAGACATATGAATATCTTACATCAGGTGGAACATTGAATACCACATTAAGGTTAATTATTTTGTTTCCTTTGTTGGATAGAGATCCAAAAGATGGATTTGTTGGTTTTAATGAATTGCAAAGTTGGGTTACTCAAAGGGCTTTGGAGAGATTGGATTATGCTACACAAGTTGAATTGGAATCTAAGGATATGAATGGGGATTTGGCTCTTTCTTTTAGGGAGTATCTACCTGACTTATCTGAAAAAGATATAGGTGATTTGTTAATTTCTTTTGTTTCCTTGATTGGTTTTGTTTTCAATTGGTTAATTTTCTTGTGAAATAAGTTAATTAGAAGCCAACTTGGTAAAAAAAAATTTGTTAATATTAAATGAGGGTCGTGGAGTATGACACATATATAGACACTAAAGAGAGACAATATGTTCAGAAATATTGTTATAATCTGAATCATAGTACTCTATATATATAGTTTGTAATACTAAAACCTTTATTTATCACAGAAATAAATGAAACTATAGCTCTTCTATAATCGTAGAGATCGACATTATTGATAAAATTTGTAAACAAAGATCGATCGTGATCTTGTCCATTGTCTTTAATCTATCTGGTTATTGTTCTAACAAGGATGTAAGTAAAGGAACGACAGAATTTTCCGAAGCAAACAAAACTCCTTTTCTCAGCTTTTGGAGAACACCAGGCTACTTTGTTTTTCATGGCATAAAGCAAAATTTGCAAGTGTTTATTATAAGTTTCATGATTGGTGCCAGAACCTGTTCTTATGTTCGGGTATAGGCTAACCATTATTCATTTTTGTTGAAATATTTTTGTAATTATTTACTATCTCTTTTGCCAGTTGTTTTAGTATATCCCAATTTGATTTCTTAAAGAAAAAAGAAGTAAAATGTTCAAATTTTTATATGAAATTTTACACAATAACGTAAACTTTTGGTCAATAATTGTATTTCAATATATATATATATTTGACAATAAATAATTGACTTCTGAAACAGAGAAAAAAGATATGGCACATGGCAAAGCAGGGTGGTGGATGGAGAGATTTGACATTGCAGACTCTGATCACAATGGCCTTCTTAATTTCACCGAGCTTAGAGAGTAATAATAAATAATTGTCACATTTGTTTCCTTTTTTTTCTTTCTTCTTTTTAATATCTTTTGTTGTTTACATCTTGTTGGAACAGTTTTTTGCACCCTGAAGATAGCCAAAATAAAGAAATGTTGAAGTGGATGGTGAATGATAAATTTAAGTAAGCTTTGTTAAATTTGAGCACTTTTACTTTTTTGAGTGAGATGATTTATTTTCACAAAATTTATGTCTTATTTATTTTATTATTATAACTTTTTTTTTCCTGTAATTTGTTTGTACGACAGGCACATGAATGATTATGAAATTGATGGGAAAATAAATTTCAATCAATTTGAAGACAATGTATATGTTACATATGAAAGTTATGTGGATTTTGAAACCAATGGAGAAGGAGATATACCTCATGCAAAGGACAAATTTGCTGAGCTTGATGTGAACAAGGATCAGTAAGTATTTTTTTTCATAGAACGAATTCTTGAATTGAAAGTTTAGTGAGTTAGGGATTTTGTTCTTTGTTTAAATTTCCATGCAAATGAAATTTACTATTATGTGTTACTTATTTGTCAGATTATTGTCCCCTGAAGAATTGTTACCTATAATTCCTTACGTCTACCCTGGAGAGCTAGCTTATGCTAAATATTACACAAGCTATTTGATCAATGAGGTAACTAATTCACTTTTCTTTGAATTGTAAAGATGTGTTTTGTTAAAATTTGGGTGTGCTCGTGATTTTTTTAGTAGTATATTGGTTAAAAATTCATCTTTGAAGATGAATAAGTGGGTGTTTGGGGTTCGAATCCTGACTCATGCATATATTATGCATTGTTCATATCAACTGAGTTAAACTCACGTGAACTTCATACATTTTCTTTATCAACTATTATCGAGAGTTTTATATATCCAATATGAAACTTGTTTTTTTTCTTTTCAATATGTTTAATATATTAACAGTATAATTCTAAATTGCAATACGCAACTACATAAAAATGATTTTAGAGGTCTAGCAACAATTTGGGTCACACTTGTCTGGAAACTGGATTGCTTGTATTGGTATATATTCTCCACATTCAAATAGTTGGTACATCAATGACCGTTGAATTGAGATTAAAGATTCAAATTTTAAACTCCATATTTTAGTTTAAAAAAATCAAAATCTAAATATTGATGCTGATGCTGATCTCGATACAATGACCGCCAATATGCCGATTGTGTGAGTGCGGGCGATCATCGATGGCAGACAATCCGAATTAGTTTGTGTATTCTTTGCTACTATATATCAAAGTTCCCAACGTTGAAACTGCAATCACAATTTATAATATCATAATTAAGAGAAGGAGAATTTAGAATATATGTATATATGAGATTGTTGATTGTATTTGATGCAGGCTGATGATAATGAAGATAGAAAATTGACACTCGATGAGATGCTAGATCATGAATTCGCTTTCTTTAACACAGTTCATGCAGATGGTCATGTGGAAATTGATGATGGTGATCATGATGAGCTATGATTAGAAATCATTGTTTGACATGTATAAATGAAGTAGTGAACTAGTTCTTCCAGATTTTGGTTTTGAAAAGAAAAAAATACAAACAAATCCAAATTGAAATATTTTTGGCCTTTCTTTTTAATGCATAATTAACATTTTAAGTTAGTCTTTGGGTAAGATGTCTTAAAATTACTTGTCTTATAAGTAAATATATTCTTTAGACATTGGCACCATGTCATTATCTAGTGAACAGGTACAAAAATATAAGCAGAAAAAAATAACATGTTGGAAATATAAGAGATAATTAGCTACTTCAACACGTAAACTTACAAGAACAATCAGCTTTTCAATATCATGGGTATTGAATTTGTTTATACAAAACCACAATAACAAGCATATTTTCTACTATATGGAACGTTATTTTGTACAAATTTGATTATTATTGATTTTGCAAGAAAAGGAAGAAGACTTTATATTAAAATGATTGGTATCAAGATTAAAATTTCAAGGTCGGTTTGGATCATAGTGGAATAGATAGCAAATAGTGAAAGTTGCGTAGGAGCTCCAATATCGTGTAAAGCAGCAAAGAAAGCTTGTGGGTTGTGAGAAAACAGTAAGGAGCTCATAGATTTAATTGATAGTTGATGATCGCAATCGTAAAGCACAACAGACTTTTTTAAAATTTTTTTTTTTTTATACAAAGTG
>Ga0228710_1012917_pt1 | contig 10165 bp, 8 predicted proteins | sample MedpolnodulmetaG_FD_177995 | JGI IMG/M metagenome (GOLD analysis project Ga0228710, IMG submission 177995) | Root nodule microbial communities from Medicago polymorpha collected in Santa Monica, California, United States - pink nodules | ecosystem: Host-associated > Plants > Roots > Nodule... | reverse complement strand
TCATCTTCCATTTTCAGCTTGTTCAAACAAACAGCACATGTTTCTTCTGTTTCTGGATGTCTTTCCTTGATTTCTCCGAAACTTGTCAACGGTAACATTTGACAACAAGAAGAGTATTGCTGCTGTTTTTCTTCTGGTTTTGTTCTTGTATGTTTGATTATTTTGAAAACTAAGCATATGATCCATCTAAGAACTGCAATGATTAGAGCAGCTTCATATATGGCTTGGCTTATAGTTAAATTGGAGATGGATTGTTGAGTGTAGAAACCCATTGAAGTGATTGAGATTGAGAAAATAATAAGAAGGGAGAGATTATAGGGTGGAGGGGGAAGTTGTAATGAGTTATGTGGCTTCCTTATAAAGCCAAAATGGTGGGGGTGGGGGTGTGGTGGAGGCAACTACTTTGCTTCTTTTTTCTTTTGGATTTGCTTTTACTTTCACTCTCTTCTACGTTCTTTCCTGTTTTGCTTTTCAAATAGGAAAATGTTTTTTGTTTTACACCCATACATTTATTGGAAAATCATCTATGTACACTCATACACTCATTGTCAATCAACTTGAACACACGAAACCATAAATTTAAAGTTCGTTAACCACAATCTTCGTATGTAAATTTAAACACAAATGCTGGCAATTAGATACAACTTTTTTTAGGAATGATTGTAACAACTTGTTATATTCATTAACCATTTACCGAATGCAATTAATCACATATTTAAATCGTGATAACTTTCTAACATTATTTCTTATTTTTTTAATGAACCTTCTAAATTTCTGTTAAAGTTAATTGTCAAATATGTTTATCAAAATATCATTTATGTTAATTAAATGCTTATCCACCGTCCTCTTGTTGTTAGGAATAAAAAATAAATGATTAGGCCCTGAAACTCTTACGCGCGTGAATAGTCACTTTGTGAGAGGCCAATGTAAAGAAAAGTTTGACGTAGCAAAAGAATTTCTTTTATCAAAAAACCGATTACAGATTTGATAATGGATCTTTTGATTCTTTTATTGAGGTCTTCTCTTTTTCCACTTGTATAGTATCTTGAATTCTGAATGAAAAACAAAAGCATATACGTAATACACAACTATTTTAATATAAATATAGTAAATCCACGCAAGGTCACTTGCAAGCCACTTGAAACATTATTGTAATGGAATAGTGTGATTGACCACCGTTTTAGCTTTAATATAAAATATCGTGTTAATAAACTATTGATAATCATCTGATTATGTATTGATACAGTTGTTGGAATATGATGATATTTGTTAGGTGAAAGGAAAAAGGTTTCATTCCCTTGCTTACCGAATCAAACTACTTTTTTTATACAAGATCATGAAACGTCATAAGGACCCCATTGCATGTGTTGATTCCTAACATCCTAGTCAGATCCAACGTATGTATACAAAACATTACCATAATTTGGCTAAGAAGTACGATGAACATGACAATGAGGTATGGAAACTTATAAGTGGTGGGACGCAAGTGACGGCAAAAGGATCACACAGTCAACTATGACTCATTGCTTGCAATTTAAGGGAAAAGATGGAAAAAGTTTTCCAAACACACTTTTGATTATCGACACAAATTGCTCAGAGTGTGCAGAAGTTTTGTTATCCTTAAATGAGATCTCCGAGTATGCTTTTGCAAACAAGGAAAATAAGCATTCTAAAAGATGTCTCCTCAAATATGTCAATCCAGCTCGACTCAGATCCAACGTTACTACCAAATACTGAGAATACACACACAAAAATCACTTTTTTTTTTTGTAGCCATGTTATTGGTGTGATGTGAAGTATCCACAAGCTTAACCGATGACTAATCTCCACCAAAAACCTGACTTACCTTTAGTGGGGTCTTCCCTCCCAACCACATTTTTCCATCCCCAAGGTTCAACACAAAAATCACTTTCAATTCAGATTTTTGTTTCCCTAAATCTTAAAACAATCCATTAGATGGGTGTAAAAAGTAATACTAGATCAGATTACCCTTTAAAAAATGCCCAGGGTGGTACAGAGAAAGATAGTACAGGTCAACAACACATGCATTCTAAAAAAATGCTCTTTATGTAATACACCAGACAAATTTAATATGGATATTGTCTATGATGTGTCTTACATAGGTTGACATACTCAAGAGTTCAGTTCTGTCACAATATATAGTGTAACAGAGAGTTTCATTCTGCTTTCACCCAGAGAGCCGTATCACAACTTAAATGCCAATAATGTTTGAAGCTTTCTTTGGGGAACCACATAAGGACTGCAAATAAAAGTAGTAGACTATTCAAATCCTTTGATCCATTGCTCCACTTTCTTGCATCTTCATTTTCATTTTGTATTGCAGTGTCGCCGGAGCACAGTCTAAAGGTGTTTCTCCTGAATAAGAAGCAGTGAGTTAGTGTTTGCATTCACTCAACAATATTTGCGGCCTATTATTTATTCCGATCTATCTTTAAGATCATTGCAAAGGATCCGGGCCGAAACTGCCATTGGCTGAATTTAAGGAAGGAAAAGTATTTTTTACCTTGTGCATTTTTATACTCCAGGTTTGCCCCCGAATCCATGAGAATAAAAACTATATCAGTTTGATTGAAAACAGCAGCCTACACAAAATATTAAAATTAGTGTCCATCCACTATATGAATAAGAAAACTATATCATCCTGAGCACAAACATGCTGAAGAGTGAGAGAGATACCAAATGCAATAAAGACAGTCCCTGCTTATCTCTGTAATTAGCATCCACACCCTGCATGTGTATAGAAATCCATGAATACTACTTGCCACAAAAAACAAAACTATACAGGTGCATCGTTTGAAAGAAACAGACCTCATTAAGAAGTTTTTTGACAGCAGCAACGTCACCATTTTTTATTGCTTCTCGTAAACCCTAAAAGCATCACACGTCAAATACAACGTATGACTTACAACAGCCAAGTTCTCTTTGCAGCATGCCATATAAGAAATTAAAAAATCTACACAATAAAAAACATTTACCTCCCCATTAACTTCATAATCAATCTGGGGTCTGTTTGAGGTACCAGTAGTTACATGACCAGGGTTAAACGTAGAACTGCAAATTTTATATCATAAACTATCAAATAATGATATCGTCATAAAGTAATAATCAAGAGTAAAATTAAGTAATGAATAAGAAATGAGAAGTTTGTGATCTTAGACATAGTGAGACTCATAATTGCTATGTTAATGTTCAATATCCTAAAGGAATTTCTGCATACTAAAAATCAAATTGTATGACAAAGATAGAGTATCACTTTATTTATCTTGTTCAAAGTAAAGAAAAGAACAATAACACAACCAACCAACCATCAAGGCATTTTTTACTATAGCATATTCCAGAATATTTAGTAAGAAATCCTCTCCTTATTTTGTCCATGATGTGTCAGCTCAAAGGTAAGAGTTTGACCTTGTAATTTCAAGGGACGGAGTTTGAATCCCCTTGGGGGAATTCGTAAGAGTTGTCATTAGTGCCACTTTAATTAATAATAATTTCCCCCTTCTCCAATATTTTTGAAAAAAAAAAATCCCCTCCTAATTTTCAGTGGGAAACGCTTTTCTCAAAGTATAGGCTTCAGCTGACGAGACATGGATATGCTAAACCTTCCCCATTACTATCTCAACCAAGGAATTTATAACATGCGACAATATATATTTTTTGTCAATTGAAAGGTCAATTTCACTTTTAGGGAAGGGCTTTTTTTCTACCAAGAGTAACGAGCTTCTAAAACTTGTTACTAGTGTATGAACTATACATGTTGAGGAAAAGAGAATGTGGTTTCAAGCTTTCAACAGAAGAAATTAACATCTTTAATCCACATGACCAGATTTGTATCGACATAAGTTGGAGAATGATTGTTATCCTGAGATACAAACTACGTATTGGAACTCTCAACTATGTACTAAAACTGGTTCAAAACATAAATATTAGTGACATTACCACACAAAAATGTCTATTAATCAGTCCCTACCTAAACTTGTTCGTGGAACTGGAGCTTCTACTTTTTGAAGCATTATCTGTCTTCTTAGGTTTAGGATTTGATGGAGCTGTAACAACTGGGATGGATTTCTTCTGTCATGAAGAATGGAAAATAGAAAAATGAGTTTGTGGGTTTCATCATAAAAGGTATCTGAAAACAATAAGAATTATTACCTCTTGGGGAACTGCAGAAGAGGAAGGGGGAAGAGCTTCACAAATGCAAAGAGGCATTCCACACTTACACTCTTTAACGCCTGATGCAAGGTTATTATCTGCAGTTGGTTTTCTTTTTGAATCAACATTTGCATCAATATCTAATTCAGAAACAGCATCTGATATGCTGTTTACTCCGTCTGAAGAAGTTTGTTGTACACCCTTCCCAGATCTGTGCCAAAGGAAATTTGTACCGTATAAATGATTCCTAAATAATTTTGATCGCATGTAGAAAATAATGATATCATTACAATAAGAAAGAAAATGGAATCTTGAGATCTTTTTAAACGAAAAGGCCAACGTTGAGAAATAAGATGAGCTTTAAGTTGAATGAACAATGGCCACTCATATGTAATTGCAGTCCACTATTGTAAGAGGAATAAAAATTTGATTGTTTCTCAAGAAACACATATGCCAGATAAATTATTAATAAATATAGCATCAATCCATGTAACTCTTGAAAGATTAGGTGCTTGGCTGCTACTTGGAATGGTATGAAGTAGACGACAGTCTTTTTAAAGGACTTACAATTTTCCCTAATAAACATGTTGAGGGATTGGGTAGATTTGCACCTTTGATGTATTCTTTGTTCATTCTTAGACCTTTGACTCTTAAATTGTTGTTTTTCGTTTTTAAGGAAGAACTGTTACATTATCCCCAAAATTCATCCATGTCTTCGTGATATTCTTTTACTATAAATTTAAATCCTTACAACTCTTGTATATAGCTTAAAAGGAAAGTACTTTCTTCACCAGAACAAGTCAAACAAAATATTACCACTGAAAAGCTTGAGAGCATTTTCGAGGAAAAAAAATCTAGAATATTAAGGTGAACTAGCCATATAGCTGATAGCTCACATGACATTGAACCCAGTTTGATGCATTTCTAGGTCTTCATCGACTCCCATGTAACCAAATAGGAAAAAAAGATTATGAAGGATGACCTCACTTTTAATTAAAAAAGACATGCAACCAGTCTCTGGATCTATTTATGTCAGTGTAAATACATTGAATCTAACCTTAAATAGTCACTCTATGAAACTCAACCACAAGTCCTTGCTATGTTTTCCTTCTCTAAGTGGTCAGTTCCTAATTTCTTTTAAACGTATGTTTATTAGACACTAATTACAGCTACCTGAAACTCAACCATAAACTATATTTCCAGCCATTTTATATTCCTGACATATCATAAAGTATGTTTGCAAAGACTTTGGGCTGATCTCAGTGAGATAAAACTAGTCCAATAAATCCAGTTCGCATTGAATACTATTTCTTACTCAATCACGGAATAAGTGACAGGTCCCTACACAAATGTACAACGGCAAAAACAACAACAACCAAGCCATATCCCACAAAGTGGGCTTAGCTACATGGATCAAATTATGTCTTAATGTTATATTATAAACCATATTTTATTCCAACTCATTAATCTCTACATCTTTCTTGATAGTTTCTTCTATAGTTTTTCTAGGTCTTCAATTGCCTCTAGTGATCTAAGTATCCTCATATAAGAAAGAATTTCTTTCCAAATAATACCTTCTCACATTTATGGTTAAACATAGCACAAGTTCCACCAAACAAGTGGACAAATAAAATTTAACTTTCAGTTGCACATGATGTTGAACAGTTACACAGAATCCTAAACATGCCTAGGCTTAATTAATGTGATTTTGCATTATAATACACACAAAAAATAAGTTTTGTATCCAAATGAGAATTGAGAAATAATAACACGCTACAAAGTTAGCGAGGAAGTAATTTACCGCGAGTTGTTGAAACAATCAGCACATACACGTACATTCGAGTAAATGCCAAATTGTGGTAAAGCCTACATACAAAAAAATATCACTATAAAATTCATCAAGGATAATACTTCCACTAACAATACTGAAGTTAAAAAACAAAAATTTGTACCATTTGATCCAATGAATGTTCGCTGCACAATGTTCTCCCACAACAACGACAATGATGCTGCATATACATACACACCACACAGTCAATTACCAGTAAAATTGACAAATATAATATTTTACCATACATGCATAAGATTTTTTGATCAAATGCAATACAAATCATAACCAATACAAATTTTAATCTAACTAGCTCATTCGTTATGTAAAATTGAATTAGTTACTTACAAACATTTTTTTTTATTATTAACTGATAAATTTGGGATATTGGCAAAAAAGAATAAAAGTAACCGATCCGATCAAAATTCAAATACTGAAATTGGAAATGAAGAAGATTGAAAGAGCATACCCGTCTACGGAAGGTGTTGAAACTGCAACTGCAGACAACACATCGTGCTGCTTCTTGAAAAGGAGGAGGAGTTTCTGTTGTTGACATTTTCAACAAAACTAGGGTTTCTTCTTCCCAATTTCTTATATACTAATTTTCAATTTTTTTTTGTTTATCGAATTTATCAAATCATTGAAGAGTCTAAAGATAGATTCATTGCTTCATTGAAGAAGACAATTGTGATCTCAACAATAAATTTGTCGGAAAAAAAAATTAAATAAAATTTGTTATTTTGGGTAAAGGATGACCGATGTGGATAATAGGGATTAGGGGGGTTGTTATTAATACCTCACTTTTTATTGTACACCCCTCCTTTTTTTTTGTTGAGATTAGTCATTTTAGTCCCTGAATGCAGATAAATTGCAAAATAGTCCTTGAATGTAGATTATGTTAATCAATTTAGTCCCTGAATGCAGACTCCGTTAGTCAATTTAGTCCCTGAATGTAGACCTCGTTAGTCACTTTAGTCCTTGAAATTAACCAACATAGTCTATATCTAGGGATTGTTTTGCAATTTCTCTGCATTCAGGGACTAAAGTGACTATTTCTTTCCTATTCAGGAACTAAAGTGACTAATTCCCTTTTTTTTCTTCTCCAAAACATTTTTATGGTAATTAATTTTGAAATATAAGAATTTTTTGGAAATTATTTTTTTGAATTTTAAAAATGAAATTTTGACCATTTAATATTATAAAGCTATTATTAATTTTTATGATCATTTTTCTACAAGTCATATGTTGTTAAAAGTACATTCGTCTCATTTGATGTTTTGATCCTTAAAAGTTTATGGTGAGAAGGAAGATAATGAGCTTTTAACATGATGTGATATAATTATAACTTTGGATCTTTCAAAAAAAAAAATTATAACTTTGGAGAATGCTATCATGTGTATTAAGGGCATACATTAAAGAACTTAATGTAGTAATATTATTTTAAAGGCTTATTCAATCACTCGGTCCTTTAACTTAATTGATTGTTTTAATTTGGTCCCCTAACTATAATTTGTACCAATTTGGTCCTCTATGTTTTGCTTCGTTACTAGTTTTAGTCCTTTCTGTTAGTTTCTCTAAAAAAAACGTTAACAGAAAGGACTAAAACTAGTAACGGAGCAAAACATAAGGGACCAAATTGGTATATAAGTTAACGTTTTTTTTAGAGAAACTAACAGAAAGGACTAAAACTAGTTACAGAGCAAAACATAAGGGACCAAATTGGTACAAATTATAGTTAGAGGACCAAATTAAGACAATCAACTAAGTTAAGGGACCGGGTGATTGAACAAACCTATTTTAAAAGTCAAAATTTCACTTCATATCAATACAAAATTGCTCTTTTTAAAACTTTATTTTTTAAACAATTACACTTCTAAACATTTGATGAAGAACTTAACTATTTGAAGAACTTAACTATTGGAAATTTCGGTTTTTCTAAAAGATAAAACTTAACTATTGTGCTATAGGAATCGTTCGGATTTGACAACTAAAAGAGAGCATAATTGTCGTCAACAAGTCATCAACAATTTTGAAAATGTGTGAATAATTATCACTTCGTAAAATTGTAATTTTGAGCATAGTTTCAAGCCGATTAGAAAGTATGCGACGGGGCAAAATGTTTGTATCTTTGATCACAATGTATAAGGCACACACATTAAAAAAAAAAAAATTTATATAATCATTTTTTGAAAACTTTTGTGAAAATTTTATCTCTTATATTCATATTATGTTTTTACTCTCTTTTGATTGCTTTGATTTTTGTGTCAATACCTTTTTTCTTTGTAAAATCATGTTTGTCCCAAAAGTTGTCAATAAAACGGTTGTTCAAATAACACAATTTTCATTATGAAATAGAAAAACCATGAAAAACCGAAGGCAATTAGTATAAAGAATTTTGCTCTGATCTGAAAAATGTCACAAGGAAAAAATCATAGAATGAATGTTTTTTTATAAAAGAAGAAAAAAAAACAAATGATGATCTATCACTTGCCTCTGATGAAATTGCTAAGAGTATACGAAGATCAAACTCAACAAATAAACTATCAGAATAAAAGGGTGTGTTTGATTCATTAAAAAATAGAGATTGGATTGGATAATTTTTTTGGGTATCATGTTTGATATGGAAACTGTGGTAATGAGATTGGACAAAACTGTTAGTCTATCTCTGATGGGAGGGTCTTAACCAATTAAGACCCGATACCTATTAGGTACCCTTATTGGGGGAATCTTTTTCAGAGTCTTGCTCAAGACCCTCACTTTTAAGCGGGACCCACAATATTTTAATATTAAAAACTGTAATGTAATGATATAAAGTTATTGATAGTTGATTAGTGGGTCCCATTTAAGAAATTTTTATTAGATTTTGGGTTGGAGACATTGAGTTCTTATTAGGTACTACGATTAAAAAATTATAAATAAATTATGTGTACATGTGAGACTCATTTAAGAACTCAAAAAGGGGTGTCTCCATTGTGGATGCTCTTAGTAAATGATTGAATTTTTTTTTTTTATGACCTAAAATGAAACCAAAAATCAAAAACTACCCTACTTGAAACAAAAAATCCAAAACTACCATACTTTTGGAAAGTTGACCTCTATGTCACAAGTCCAACTTGCGACATACCTCCTCTCTCAAAGTTTACATTTTTTTGTCTTTATTATATGTCACAAGTTGGACTTGTGACGTATTTATTTTATTTTTTTCGTTCTTAATTTAAATATTTAAATAGAATTAGTTTTTAAAATTTTAAAAATAATTGAAATAAATATTCATTATTATTATTTTTTAGGTAAAATATTTATTATTCAATATGCACATTTAAAAGTACAGTACATTCTTGAACAAAAAAAAAATACAATACATTTAAATATTTCTTCTTCGTGCATTAGGTGGTCATGTTCCACACCATGGTGCGCCAGCATTTCTTGTTGCATTATGTCGCGTTGGAGTGGAAGGAATAATTTGACGCCGAGATCTTTGACGATGAATTGATTGATCGTCAGTTTCGTCGTTGTGCAGTTGACGACTTTGACCAAGTGTCAACGACACATCGTCTTCCCTGTTAAGCCATTTCGTATTGAGAAATTGATTATCTTCAATGGGGTTCAATGATAAACGGCCCAATGACGATTTACCGAACTCGACGTCATTTGCAGGAGAAATTGAAAAATTATATTCGCTACCCGGTGTGAAATGGGAATATAGGTCAGTTGGTGTTGGTGGGTCGTTGTAGTCTGGGTTGCTTTACATTTGGTTGTTGGCTTGGGGGTTATTTGTGTAGGATGTTCCAGGTTGGTTTAGATCATTGTAAGCATAGGTTGACATGTAATCGTTCATGTAAGATGACTCAATGCTTGGTGGATAATGATCTTTAGGTGTTGTGTACGGTGGTGGTGGGATAATTTGGTGCAGTGGGGTGTTGAGATCATGTTCTTTAACATGATCACTAAATCATGAGACGACCTTATGTCCAAATTACAGGCTTAAAAAAACCAAAATACCATTTTATTTTCAAACATAAAAAATACTGGATGCCTTTGTTTCAGCTTTAAAAAAAATAGATTTTATATTAAAAGAATTTAGAGATTTTTTTTTAGTTATTTTAAAAAAAATTCTGAAGTTATTTTTGTTTGCCTATTATCCATAAAAACCTATATTTTTTTTTT
>Ga0228710_1012916_pt1 | contig 10165 bp, 6 predicted proteins | sample MedpolnodulmetaG_FD_177995 | JGI IMG/M metagenome (GOLD analysis project Ga0228710, IMG submission 177995) | Root nodule microbial communities from Medicago polymorpha collected in Santa Monica, California, United States - pink nodules | ecosystem: Host-associated > Plants > Roots > Nodule... | reverse complement strand
GGTGATGTTACACGACTCATGTGAGTAAGTAATTAGTAAAGCAATGTAATAGATAGATTTAACTAAAAACTAACGTTACAAAACTTCCCGCGTGTATATATATATATATATATATATATATATATGAATGAATAGCATCCACTACTTAACAATTTTCTACAATTGCACTCATAGCTTCACTTCAATCAATTTCCAGAACAACAATGGCAGACAACAACCATTGGAGTGGGGAAGATGAGGAATTTCTCAAATACGCTATGACCCTCATTCCAAGACACACGGAAGAGAGGTTGACAAGGATTCAGGGACTCTTTCCCGCTAACAGAAGGAACAATGTCTTGGTTGCACGTTTCACCGCATTACAACAATTAGAAGATGGTCTTCAAGGTCCAATAGATGGTGTAGAGGTTGCTCAAGATCCAAATCAAGAAGGTGAAGAGATTGCTCAAGGTCCAAATCAAGAAGGTGTAGAGATTGCTCAAGATCCAAATCAAGAAGGTGTGAAGAGATTGCTCAAGGTCCAAATCAAGAAGGTGATGAGATTGCTCAAGGTCCAAATCAAGAAGGTGTAGAGATAGCTCAAGGTCCAAATCAAGAAGGTGTAGAGATAGCTCAAGGTCCAAATCAAGAAGGTTTAGAGATAGCTCAAGTACCAGTGGCTCTTCAAGATGATCCACAAGAAAACCCTCCTGCTCTCAAGAAAGGGCGTTGGAGCGAAGATGAGAAGGAGTATGACATTTTTATCACATCTAAGTTCTTATTATTTTTCTTTTAACGTATGCATTATTGATTATTTTGACAATGTTAAACTACATGCAATTTGTAGACAATTATTTTGACAATGTTAAACTATATGCAATTTGTAGACAATTTAAGAATGGAGTGAGACGCTACGGTAGAAATTGGAAAGAAGTGGCTCGAGACTATGTGCATACAAGGACACCTGATCAGATCTTTAAACATAGCAATAATGTTGAGAATAGAGATTTCATGAAGACTATTCCAAGAAAACGACAATGAGTTGATTTCGATGACTATTTTAGAGAATTTAGTTGATTTCCATACATTTTGTTCACAATTAGTCAAGTCAGTACTTTTTCTTCATGGTAGATTTGGTCCTCTTAGTTAGGATGAATGGTTCTGGTATTAGATTTTGATAGAGGTCTGATTTTGTTGCATTTGTATGCTTAAGCGGAGCTAGGTTCTATATTTTGTTTAGGAAAGTTATGGTGTAGTTATGTTTGCTTGTCTTAACCTGGTAGTGCAAGTTGAGTACCTTTTGGCCCTTTTTGGTTATTTCTTGTGATCGGTTTAGTGGCGTATCAATATATTTCACTTTTTCAAAAAATTTATCTTACTCCCTTTGCAACTAAAAAGTTGCTTTGGCTAATGCTCGACGTTTAACGTTTATAAGTCAGCAATGAAAGATAATTTTCCTATGTAGACTACGACACACGGTTTTGTCTGCAATACACAAAATATAAACAAGAGATTTGAGTCTTATCAATTGATAAATTACACTTGTATGATGAGCTGAGGGAGAAAAATAGGTGTGAAGGATATGTGTTAATATTATTATAGTAACCAACCAATGCTCTTTACTCTATTCTCCATTGTGGTGTGAGTGGAGAATTTTGTATGAGATCTTGTATCATAATGATTTAATGTCCTCTGTTAATGTATGTCGCTATTTGATGGTAGAATGTGGAAGTACAAAATAATTATCAATGCCCTAACATTTTGTATTTGCACTCCATCTGTTTTTGATGAAATTGGTTGAGTGTATCTTAGTGTTCCTATTTCTATTACAATTCGTTTCAAAATCTTTCAAACATCTTTCAAAATCTTTCAAACATATTTAAGTGCATTGTACCCGCAAGCTGCGCACATGCGCAGGTTATAATCCAATTATTAGATTTTATATCAATCGATGCTACCTTAAATTTTTCTTCCACCTTTATTTTACATATTTTAGTTTTGCTGTTAATTTGGTATGCTCTATACATGCCTACTTGTACTACAACAGAGCTTGCGCGTAGTACAAACACTTCACAATAAAGTTGTGTACATTGTCCTATATGTGTCGGTGTCGACGTCAATATTGACATGTGTGATTTTATTTAATTACTTAAAAAATTTAAATTATTTTTAACATGTCGGTGTTAGGATCATGTCTGACGTATGAGTCTATTTGGTGTTTTACAATCGCACTTGATGATGAAGAAGAAGTTAGAATTTTGTTCTACATCGCAATAAACAAGAAAAAGAATGAATGAATGATGATGATTGCATTTAAATTCTTATCTATGTTTTGATTAAAAATGTTGTTCAAATACTAAATTCTTATTTATGCCATGGATTTTTATTTTCGTTTGAATATTTAAACTGAACTGGACCATAGACCATCGACCCGTGCTAACGCACGGGTCATATCGAAGGTAATATTTGACGGTAATAAGTAACAAAATAGTTTAGATGAATGTCATGATCGTCATATAGTATTTCATAAAAATTAGGTTAAAATTAGGAGTACTATAGCGAGACGGGTAAACATTTATAAGTAAGATATATAGCGAGACGGGTTAACGGTTATTCCTTTTTTATTTTACTTTAGATAAACATTAAATGCAAAAGTGTGGAGGAAAAAATTAGGTTAAGTATAGCGAGACGGGTTAACATTTATAAGTAAGAGATATAGCGAGACGGGTTAACGGTTATTCCTTTTCAAAAAAATAGCATAGGAACATAATTTTATTTTACTTTTTAGATAAACATTAAATGCAAAAGTGTGGATGAAAAAATTAGGTTAAAATTATGTTAAGTACAGCGAAACAGGTTAACATTTATAAGTAAAAGATATTTGAAAACAAAACATGAAGTTTGAATATGCAAACTAGATGTTTCGAAATTCAAAAGTTTTGGTAATTTTAAAGAAAAATGCTAACAAGTGACACGAGTGTTTTAAAACCCAGACCTACCTGGCCGGTCGGACCAGTCAGATCAGGAACCGGAGGGTGCAGCGGTTCGGGCAAGCTACTGGACTGGATATGCAATTAGCCCGTTGAAACCGGGTGTGACCCGTCCGGGTCAATGGGCAGACCGCTTAACCAGTTTAACTCACCCGACCCGACCCGACCCGTTTTTTTAATATAAAAAAAAAAGTGAAAAGGTAAGGCATATATAAAAACAAAAACCCTAGTAACACATACTCCCAACCCAAATGTTATTTCAACCGCCGTTCTCCTCTCTCATCTCAACCAGTGTCGCATCCTCTCTCCATTTGTCATCTTCTTCTTGAAAAACCCTAGTAACACATACTCCCAACCCAAATGTTTTTTGTTGACTATGTTCAGAACTTACTTGGGTTTGTAAGTCTGTTATATTTTGATTTCCAACAATGTTTAGAACATATTATGTTTTAACTTTCAAAGATGGAATTTGAATTAAAACTTATTTGTGAGGTTTTTTATGCAGTACTATTATTTAATGTATGAGTTCATTTGTATTGGAATTAGCTTGAAATTGAATTGTGCTATAGTTAAGAGATTAACTTGCAGCTATGAATATAAATTTTTTAATGTACGAACTTTAAATAGAAAATAAAAACAACATGATTTTTTTTATCAAAATTTCATTTATAATGTAACTTTTGATCATAAATATTTTTATATAGACCAGGTCAATAGTCATGAGGTCTGACCAATGACCTAGTGCCTTGACCGGGTCGATCATCGATCCGGGTTTTAAAACATTAAGTGATAATGTGACTCTAGTTAAAGAAACACATATAGTAAGTATATTTAGGATTGTATAGTAAAAACACTTAAAATGTGAAAAATGTAATTTTCAATACAATATTTGAAAACAATTCTCTTTTTTTTTTCCTTAACTAGTTCTTAGTAGCATGAACCAATTTTAAAACACTTCATTTTTTTTGTTTTGTTCAATAGTATATGATTTTTGAAAGAAAATTATTTGTTTTTCATTTATCTAAATTAAGTGCACTTTGCAAATATCAAGTGTTGGGGGAAGATGAGGGGCAGGGGCGTAGCCCTTCATATGAGAGATATAACACTCCGTTTTTCCAACAATGTATATAATACAAATAATCAGAGTATTCAACGTAAAACGGAATGCCACACTACCAAATTATATAAATAGAGTAAAGTTACTATTTATTAAAACAACCTTGTCAAAATTTCAATGACATCGCAGTGGAAAATAGATTCATAGTTCAACAACTTTGGCGCTACGGCCTCAACATAAACAACTTAATTAAAAATCTTAATTCATAATGGTTCAACAACATGGTTCATAATTAATACGCAACAGTGGAAAACAAGAAAATAATCCTCATCCCATTACGTATCAGAGCGACCCTAAGACGACGCACAAGAGAGTCAACTCACATCAGCAGCTAATCCTGGATATCTGCACGTTACCCACGTAGAGGAAACATTCAAACAGAAGGGGTGAGATTTCACATTCAATAATAATAAGCATATAATTCATCAACGGAATTCAACGACCTAAACAACAATAATTAACAACAATAATATTTCACATATGCTTCATTTATTTCTACTTAGCATTTAAATCAACGACAACAACTCAACAACGACGACGACAACGCAACCTTAACGACAATGCAACGACATAACAACAACTTGACTATGCAGTATGCATGTGGTACCAATCAACGTGTTAGAGCATAGGCTCTCATTTCAACGTGTAGAGCAATGGCTCTTAAAGCAACGTGTGGAGCATAAACTCCTAAAATCAACGTGTGGAGCATCAACTCCTAAATCAACGTGTAGAGCATAGGCTCTCAAATCAACGTGTTTGAATGATTAACATTCAACAGGGCATGAGCCCCCAACTTTATATGAGTATGCATGGACTCAACGACTTAATCAACAACAACGTACGACATCAACGACTTGACAACATCGACAACAATGACAACATCAACATTATAATCTCATAAATATTCATCATTTCATTGCAACATCATATAATCATCATATCACTTCAACATATACATTTCATATCATAGTTCATCAATATAAACGTTCATGTAATAATTCATCAACATATGCCTTCACATAAATATTTCATTAATCAAGTTATCCATGACAAAACAAAGTCATTTAAAAACTTACGGTATTACCTAAGACTTCCATGTCTGCATCAAAGGCTAATTCAAAACAAAAATGTGCGAAACGACACAAGAATCATGAAAAGGGGGACAGCTACTGAACAACTCGCCTCGCGGGCGGGCTTACTCGCAGTGGCGAGCAAACACTGCTCTCTGTTACACAATTACTCGTCGTGGCGAGTGGGTGGCGAGCAAACACTGCTCTCTGTTACACCTAGTTCACTGTGGCGAGCAGACTACTCGCCGTGGCGAGTTATGACAGTCTTCTGTCGGGAAGTACGATTTTTAACCCCAAAAACCCGATTTTCATCATCCTCAATCCCAAAATTGATAGGAAACTCAACCTATGATCATTCTACAACCTGAACATCATTTATCTATGAATTCTACGGACTTTCTACACTCTTAACATTCAATTCTACAAATTCTACCATCAAATCCGATTTTTAACCCTAATTCTCAAATTCACATGAACAACAACAAAACTACATGCTAAATTCAATTTCAGAATTATATAGCTTAAGATTGGAGAATATTAGTCCCACCCTTACCTTAGATTGGTGATTGCAAGACTCTACAGGTTCTCTCTTCTCTTGGTTCTCCTCTTCTCCTTTTTCTCCCAAAGACTTCTGCAAAACCTAATTTGTGTCTGTCTCTTGTTTTTCCTTATATACTCAACAGATTTTCTAATTAACTCCACCTATTTCTAATTAATTCCAAACCAACCCCTCCAAGTCTATTTATTCTAATTTCCAACATATTCTACTAAATAATAATATAAAGCCACTTAATAAAATAATAATACACAACAACACATCACTTATCAACGTAAATCAACATAATTCAACATAAATCAACATAAAAGACTCCAAACTCAACTAAAATAAATAAAGAAATAAATAGGGCGTTACAAGAGGGGTAGCCTTGGCTACCCCAAAAAAAATATTATTCTTGAAGTGGTCGGTATGTATTTATATCCGGCTACCCCAAATAATAAACATTGAGCTACCCCAAATAAATTTAGTTGCAAAAATTAGCATAAATAATAAAGTAAAAAAATTACTACAAGATTGATATATTTATTTGTATTGGTTTGATACTTTCGATCTCAATAACAATAATAGAGAAACCTCTTTCAACAATAAAAATTATCAAGACAATAGTCATAGACAAATTAAACGGAGAATGAGTTTCTTGCAAATAACCTATTTATTTAAATTTGAAAAGACATTATTAATCTATTATTAAACATACAATTATTGATGAAATTGGGTTCTCGAAACGCATTTTGCCCAACGTTTCTAAATAGCGATTTTTATGTTAAGTTCCTAAGATTTGTTAATTTTAGTCCTTAATTTTTTGTTAGAGATTAAATTCAAGACTAAAACCACTTTTTTTTTGTAAAATTTTAAAAAACTGAGACAAAAATTGAATAACTTTTTTAAGGACAAAACCTAATAAATTATAATTTATGGGACAAAAATATATTTTATCCTTACATTTAATATGTATGTTTTAAAAAAAAATAATAATTCTTCTTTATAGTTGGCCCCTGCATAAATTTTTTGCGAGCTTCGCCGCTGATGAGGGGTAAGAGTAGAGATGGGGGGTGTGAAACGAAAATTTGGGTACTAAAGAGTAAAGAGTAATTGTATTTCTTCTTCAGTTCTACAGTAAATATTTGAGACACTATAAATGACATCATATACATTTATCTTCCATTTACTTTTTATCTTATACACCATACACAAATTTTGACATACATAAACAATAAACAAGAAAACAAAGAGACACTATTTGGTGTTGAGCAGGGACATCCCCATAACATTTCCAAGCTTTGTATTCCATTCACAAAGCTTAAGTTTAAGTTTTACTTTTTTTATGAGAGAAGATTAGGTATCCTTTACTTGATCATGGGTGACATTTAGCCTACACACAACAGACAGTTTGTCAGTAATATATACAATGCATATTTGACCCCCTTACATACATTTAATTACATTATAGGGCCCAAAAAATTTAAATATTATATAGATTGACCAAATATTCATCACGTGTTTCGAGAATATTTACCTTTACCAAATTTTTGGACCATGAACCAAAAGTATAAGCATTCATTCTTCGTAAGGAACCGCAAGTTTCATGATTCCAAATTGTAACAAATTCATCTCCATCTTTCTTAACACACGTAAATTAAGGTTACAAAAACAGTCTCCATCTTTCTAAGAATCAGATGAGTTTAGTGTCAAGAAGAAAATCAGAAAAATATCCCTTCTTCTTGTGCTCCACAATTTTTGAAGAAAAAAATTAGAAAATCAGAAAATCAGAAAAAAAATCCCGTGTTCCCAAATGTTTGAAGAAAAAAATATCTTCCGTTATTATGATGGAAATCTAAGATAGAATAAAAACAAATTTTGCACATAATATTTGTGTAATAATACTTCCTCATCTGGGTATTATGGAACTTTCATGACCAACCCATTATCCTCGGCTTATTTCCATAAAGTTCTCTGAAAATGCTAATAACAATCAAGATATGTTTTCGAAGAGAATAACTGGGTTGTTAACGAAGCCTCCAACAATTTCTGGGTTGACTTCTCTTTCTTCTTCTACTTTAGATTGAACAATATAACAAATGGTGTATGTCTGATTTGCTTGATCAAAGAGAAAATCATATCAATGGTGAAAATCATATTTGTGTATGATACACAAATTCATTGACTTGTGTATACTAAATGTCACCCTTGATCATGTTGTTGCCTGTGGATTCATTTATGTAAAAAAGGGTATTGCATTTGTCATACATTTGATGTTACTTTTCTTTCATGACAATGTTTGGTTTTGCAGTCAAGTCTTCTTGAAATACATTTAATTTATTGCTTTGAAAATTTACAAATACCTTTACTGTTCCTATTATGTGTTATTCGGGGTCGCTTTATTCCCATTCCTTGAACAAAAGATTACAGTGAAGCGATATAGATATGACATATTTCTAGAATATTTTTTACATAAACAACTTGTCTCTAACAATCCATATTTATAGGCCACTCAGAGAACACACAACAAAATAGTTTGGGCATAATTCCAACAACCAAGGAATACAATCTCACAATAAAATCAAAACGTGCAAGTTTGGAAAGTGTTCGTTTAAATTATCAATCGCGAAGAAAGAGTGTTAATGTGAGCTGCTCTTCTCCGCACATACCCCTATAAGAATGGAGAGTACGTAGTGTTTGGACACTTTAAAAATGGAGAAATTATACTGACCTCTCATAAGTAAATCCATTATTTGTCTATTTTTGTTTTTATTAATTAAAAATCGTGATTGGGTCTAACACATCCCCACAAAACCGACTTATGCGGTAAAAATTGACACCACTTATAAACACACCGGCAAGGCATCTCCTATCCGATGTAAAACTATTTGCAAGTTTTTCTTTATTTCAAATTTCAACTATCGCAACTCACTACTATCATTGAAGAATACCCCAAAAGAGCCACAGACGGTTAACTTTTATCCGAACATTTTTTAAAATTCACACAGCAATTCCGTCCACAGGGTATTTGTTATTATGTCTGAACAGTGTCTAACGCAAGAATGTCTACTGTATTTCATGTTGTTGGATTAATTGTCAGCTGGAACCCAAAAGCAATACCAAATAAACTCAACTCAAATATATCATAAATTCACACACGTGAGCAACATATCCCAAAATTGGAAATTCTAATATCCACAAAATCATGTTGTACGAAAACAACAAAACGAGAAAGGAATTAATTCAATCGACAACCATAGAGAAGACTTGTGCTTTAGGTCTATTGTGTTGAAATGTTTGGATGTTGAGTGTAGAGAAGGTAAATTTAGATCAAAGAGATCAAAGAGAGGCAACATTTGTCTTTTTCCTGTTTTTAAAAATTTGTCTTTTTCCTTTTAAAAACAGAAGTTAAACGGCATCAAACATCTGGGAAGGTCATTGTTAAATAATAATTTAGAGGGATATTTGTATCGTTTAAAAAGAGGCCTCGAGAAAGGTTTCACCTCTATTTTCACCTTGTTATTCATGAAAAAAGAAAAAAACAACGTCCGCATTAAAAACGAATAAAAGATAAATTTCAAAAAATGGCATACACACTACGGTAATGTTGAATTTCAAAAAAAAAGAAAAAAAAACTATTATTGTTTATTTCTTTAAACATGACCTATTATCAAGTTCACTTGCTTATGTTGGTTCTTAAAAGAAAAATAGTGTTCTGACAAATTGACAAGATATTAGTTTGAAAAATAAATGATAAGAAAATTGGCAATTCTAAATAACAATAACATATTTGTTCCTAAAAAAAAAACAATGATAATGTATTTGGTACTTATAAATTAAATTGGCAATAACCAGTGAGAAGGTCTTTTTCCTGTCAAAAGACAATAGTCTTGAAGACAATGTTCATACGACAGGCTTTTTTGAAAGGAAGAAACAAATCACTCATGAAAAAATTATGCTTAGTTAATCGATGTAGTCAGCTCTAAGCCTCTCCTATTTGGTATATGGAAACAATGATGGTCAACAATTGACTAGTTATTAACCAACGCATTCTTCAGCTTCACCAGTCGAGAAAATAAAGTATGAGCACAGAAGCACGAAATTTGTATCAAAATATAAAAGGACGCACCAAAGATTGTAAACAATTGACACACCAAAACTTACGATGCGTAAACAAAGCTAAGCTGGCCCAGAAAACTGCATCTAATAAAATTGTTTAAATTCCAAAATTCAAAATTAAAGCCAAAACATAATTAAAAATACTGTATTTCAACCTCACACCTTCCTAAACATTAGCAACTACTTCAAAATTAATCGACCTCTTCCATCTTGCTTCCCTCTGCATCTGCATCAGCATCAGCTTCCTCCAATGGTGGCATGTCAGCATCAGCTTCTGCTGCATCCTCATCAATGCTAAGACCAAGCTTGAGCATCCTGTGAATCCTGTTGCCAAAAGTGTTGGGCTCATCAA
>Ga0228710_1012913_pt1 | contig 10166 bp, 11 predicted proteins | sample MedpolnodulmetaG_FD_177995 | JGI IMG/M metagenome (GOLD analysis project Ga0228710, IMG submission 177995) | Root nodule microbial communities from Medicago polymorpha collected in Santa Monica, California, United States - pink nodules | ecosystem: Host-associated > Plants > Roots > Nodule... | reverse complement strand
GGTTAGAATAATCTTCTATCAATACTTTTGTTCTAGACATGGAACTTAGGTTGGTAATCACTTTGAATATTGGAACTTAAAGCTTTTGTATCATTGTATAGTTTGGGGAATCGACGATACAACGATACAATCGACTATTGGACCATTTAATAGTGTGAGACATCGACAATTAAACGATCCAATAGAAATCACGATATCATTTGGACACAAATGATGTTGTTGAGCAATATGTGATAATATCGATTGATAATTAGAATCCGCAACCCAAATCTGAGAATACGTACAAGTAGGTTGATGAAGTTTAATCTCAGCATACTTATTTCCCTGTTAACTCTCGTCCCATTTATAAATTCTTAGTTTGATAGTTTATGAAACAAAACCATCGGAAAACCCTAGCTCAGAACGATATCGATTGTTACACGACTTAAAATATCGCACCAGTTGTAACGCCCTATTTAATTATTTAATTATTTGATTATTTTTGGTTGAGTTTAGAGTCTTTTGTATGACTTATATGATTTATGTTGATTTATGACGTGTTGTGATGTTTTAATATTTTATTAAGCGGCTTTATGTTATTTTTTAGTAGAATATGTTGGAAATTAGAATAAATAGACTTGGAGGGGCTGATTTGGATTTAGTTAGAAAATACGTGGATTTAGTTGGAAAATATGTTGATGGTGTGAGATATAAAAGCTAAGAGCCAGACAAAAATTAGGTTTACAAGCTTTTGGAGAAAAAGAGGAGAACCAAGACAAGAAAGAACCTGTAGAGTCTTGCAATCACCAATCTAAGGTAAGGGTGGGACTAATATTCTCTGATCTTAGGTTGTATAATTCTGAAATTGAATTTAGCATGTAGTTTTGTTGTTGTTCATGTAAAATTGAGAATTAGGATTTAAAACCGTATTTGATGATAGAACACGTAGAATTGGTTTTTAATAGTGTAGAATGTCCGTAGAATTCATAGATAATTGATGTTCAGGTTGTAGAACGATCATAGGTTGAGTTTTCTATCAAATTTGGAATTGGGGTTGATGAAAATTGGGTTTTTGGGGTTAAAAGTCGTACTTCCCGACAGAAAACCTGTCATGTTCGCCACCGCGAGTAGTCTGCTTGCCACGGCGAGCTATACGTGACAGAGAGCAGTGTTTGCTCGGCACCTGTTCGCCACGGCGAACGATTGTGTAGCAGAGAGCAGTGTTTGCTCGCCACGGCGAGTAAGTCCGCCCGCCACGGCGAGTAACCTAGTAGTGATGTACCTTTTCATGTTCTATTGTTGTTTCATACATTTCTGTTTTGAATTAGCCTGTGGTGCAAACATGAAGGTTTTAGGTAATGTTAACAGTTTCTAAATGACCTTGTTTTGTCATGAATAACCTTGTTGATGAATTATTACATAAAGGTGTGTATAAGTGTTGATGATTATTATATGAATGTTTATATGTTGATGATTATTATATGAATGCATATGTTGAATTAACATGATGATTATATGATGTTGCAATTAAATGATGAATATAATGTGGAGTCGTCGTCGTTGTTGTTATTGTTGTGGTTGTTGTTGTTATTGTTGTTGTTGTTGTTGTTTTGTTGTTGTCGTCAAGTCGTTGATGTTGTACGTTGTTGTTGATTAAGTTGTTGAGTCCATGCATGCTCATATAAAGTTGGGGGCTCATGCCCTGTTGAATGTTAATCATTCATATCACGTTGATTTGAGAGCCTATGTTCTACACGTTGATTTAGGAGTTTATGCTCCACACGTTGCTTTAAGAGCCATTGCTCTACACGTTGAATTGAGAGTCTATGCTCTAACACGTTGATTGGTACCACATGCATGCTGCATAGTCAAGTTGTTGTTGTGTCGTTGCATTGTCGTTAATGTTGAATTGTCGTCGTCGTTGTTGAGTTGTTGTCGTTGATTTAAATGCTAAGTAGAATTAAATCAAGCATATGTGAAATATTATTGATGATAAGTATATGTGAAATATTATTGTTGTTAACTATTGTTGTTTAGGTTGTTAAATTCCGTTGATGAATTATATGCTTATTATTATTGAATGTGAAATCTCACCCCTTCTGTTTGAATGTTGCCTCTACGTGGGTAACGTGCAGATAACCAGGATTAGCTGCTGATGTGAGTTGACTCTCTCGTGCGTCGTCTTAGGGTCGCTCTGATACGTAACGGGATGGGGATTATTTGCTTGTTTTCCACTGTTGCGTATTATTTATGAACCATGTTGTTGAACCTTTTTGAATTAAGATTTTTAATTAAGTTGTTTACGTTGAGGCCGTAGTGTCAAAGTTGTTGAACTATGAATCTATTTTCCGTTGCGATGTCATTGAAATTTTGACAAGGTTGTTTTAATAAATAGTAACTTTACTTTATTTATATTTTAAATGTAGTGTGATATCCCGTTTTATGTTCAATACTCTGATTATTTGTATTATTTACATTGTTGGAAAACGGGGTGTTACAGCTGCTATTTGTTTGTCAAAGAATTCAATTCTACATTCAAGAGTCAAGCATATTGAAATCAAACACCACTTTATTAGAGATTATGTTCAAAAAGGAATTTTAGATATACAATTCATTGATACTGAACATCAATGAGCTGATATATTTACTAAGCCTTTAACTGTGGATAGATTTGATTTTATAAAGAAAAATTTGAACATGCACTTTGTGTCTGATTAAATTTGCTTGCTCCTAAATGGGAGTTTAGGTTCTGAAGTCGTTCAGAAGCTATAGTCCATCAGAAGCTCTTTACTGAGGTTCTGAGGAAAATGTGCTTCTGAAGATGACATCAGCATCTGAACTCTAGAAGCTGGACTTTGTGCTCCTGAATAGCAGAGTTAGTGGAAACGTTGGAAGTTACTTCTTGGTAACACATGTCCCACTAACTTGGCAGTTACTCTGAGATCTTCTGACGTGGCTTAAGTGTATTAGTGTATAACGTAAGAGGGCAATGATGAATTTATGCTTTGAATGTACTATCTCGCGCCCCCTATGTCATTAATGTTGTGTTTGTTTGTCCCCTTCTGAATTACAATCGTTTTTGCTAAAAACACTTAGACAAAAACACACACTACTCACTTCACAACCTACACTTGCTATTTTCACATTGAAACTCTGCGAAAATTTCATCTTCTTCAATCAAAACCCTAGAACCCTAAAACTCTCTTCAAGATCAATGGCATCCTCAAGTTCAGTTCCAGAATCATCCATGCAAGAAGCACCTACTTATGAAATCAGGGGAAGAACCATGTCTCTCGAAGAATGGGAACTTAACGTTCAAGTTGAAAGCCCAGTTGATTTCATCTCTTTGGTGCATCATGGTTGCGAGCTCAAAGGATTCTATCACGCTCAGGACCTAGATGATTATTTTGGAATGCTGAATGGTCCAACCTACATGAACCTGGTAAGGCACTTCTGGGTTATAGCACAAGTCTATGATCGTAAAGTTGTTCAGTTGGAAATGGATGAGAAAATCTTATTGACCCCAGTCTAAAGGGTAAAAAAAGAGAGGAAATGGGTTTGCAACCCTTCACTTGCACATAAATTTGATCAAGCATCATGGGTATTTCAGTGTTCATTTCTGAAGTAGTGATTTCATGGGTAATCAGGAGAGCATCTGAAGGAATGTTCATAAGTGGCTTGGACAACAACAAAACAAGTCCATGGAATGATACAGTGAACATTACAATGTTCAACAGTACTAAGAAGGGAAAGTAGTGTGACTTGAGTATGGAACATAAGCTGCTCCTGAAGATCCAAAATGGTAATCTTCTACCAAAAGGTGGTGGTGGAGATCAACCTTCACTTGATCACAGAGTGTTCTTGCACTTCTTCATGACTCAGAAGAAAGCAAATGTGCCCAAGTACATCTTTAGGCACATGATTAAGACTCTAAGGGAAAGCCAAACAATCAAGAGATCCTGGATTCCCTATGGAAGACTTATTTCAAAAATTCTTCATCAAGGAGGGATTCTGAAAACACTCAAGGAAGTCAATATCTTTACTGATGCACAGCTAGGCACAGTAACATGGAAAGTGATCAATGGCAGTACTCTGAAGAACATTAAGTTAATCAAGAAAGAGGACTACACTTAACTTAGCATAGATTTGAAGGAATCTGCAGTTGTATCCAATATGATGGATGACTTTCCTCCTATCTGTAAACAAGATCCACTTGATGTCAGAGTCAACTACATTCTGGATCATTATGAGAAAACTGGTCAGACAATCAAGCTGAGTGATATTCCTAACACCATTTATGGTGGTGCTTTGTCAATTGCTAGAAACAGGAAGTCAAAGACGAGAGCAACTTCAGAAGCTGAGTATGTTGATGAAGCTCCTGAACCTCTTCTCAAGAAAGCTGCAGATGCTGCTGTACTTGAGAAGGTCCCGAAACTTTGAAGTTCCTGCATCAAGCATAGCAAGGGAAGATGTTGGTGTAATTGCACAAGAAGTGATTAAGTCTTTAGAAGAAGTACAAGATTGGGTGTCAACTAAAGCTAGGAGTTTGTTGACATCAGCTGGTGCTCTAGAAGAAACTTTAGGTGTTGGTAAACTTATGAAAGCTACTGAAGATGTTCAGAGTGAGGAAGCTACTATTTCAGAAGCTAATGCTTAAGAAGCTACTCGAGGTAATACTGATTCTCTTCACACTGCTAGTGTTATGGAAATAGAATCTAGTTCAGTCTCACGTTCACACTCAACCTCCATCTCAAACTCCTCAGATATAGATGATGTTCCTTTGAACAGAATCTATACAAACATAAACAAATGCCTTTCACCATCCACCAAACTCTAGAAAAAGCCTAGTGATGAAACATCTGAGCCTATGTATCCATTTGTTCTTGAAAGAATAGGTGAGATGTCTCAAATGAGATTGGATATATGTGCAAGACTACCTGGTGATGATCCTCTTCAACCACCCATGATAGAACCCCTTCAATCTCTTCCTGCTGATGTAGAGGGTGTTGATGAACCAACAGTGATTGAGTCTGCAAATCTCTCTGAATCATCACATCCTAAACCAACCACCAAAGCATCTGAACCTTTTGTGTTGGATGATCTTGTTAATCATTATTCAGGAGAATTACCAGGTTGTGAGCTTAATCAAGAGAAAGCCTCTGAAGTAGCTTCTGATGGAGTTACTTTAGAAAGCCCCCAACAAAAAGCACCAAACTTAGAAATGGACTCATCTACCTGTACTGACATTGTCATTCATCCTGAACATCTACCATACCATCTCAATGCAACACACTCTAACATTTCCTTTGGAATTGCATTGAGAAACCTAGCCAAGAAAAGACAATATGTTCCTAAACAACCTGTTCCTGAACAACATGTTCCTGAACAAGTCCTTGTTGAACAACTTAAGTCTCAAACCTTTAATAAACTAATCTTTGAATCTAATTTTTTTAATCAAATCAGATCATTCTGATGATGAGGATGAGTAAGCTAACTCCTGGTTCAAACTTGGATTTCTTAACAAGTCTTCAAACTCACCTCCAACTGTGGTCTTAAACTTTGTTCTTGATTTACCATCTGAGACCAATACAGTTATTACTGAACCTAACCTACCTTATACCAATGATCTACATTCATCTTCAAACCAAGCTATTCAATCTTGTGATCCTGCTAGATCTACAAATGTCCCTTCTCCACCCACCCTGTTTCTAGATTCTACTATATTAGCAGATGTGTGTGAGAACATTTTTTAGGAGTTGAACAAGTTAATTGAAGCTAGAAACAACTAGGTTCATGAAGAAAGCTATGAGAAGCAGTGAAGGAGATTAAGAGAAAGAGTTGATTTTGTTATGTCTGAACTTCAAAGATCATCTCTTGATGCTCAAGACATTGCTCAGAACAACCTCGAGGATTGGTTGAAAGGGGCTGTCAATAACCTACAAGAAGTAAGGGTCAGCAGAACTTAAGAGAAGACTCAACTGTGCAAAAAAGGAAGAAATGCTTATGATGTCAATCCTTCTTATGTTCATCCTAAAGAGTTGGATCTAAGTTGGTTGAACAAGATAAACTTCAAGACAACTTCTACAGAGTTGGAATTGGTGCAAATGAACTCTGAACTGGAAAAAGAGAACAAGCAGTTGAAGAAAGAACTTCTAGAACAAAAATTGCTACTACTTGAATACAAAACATCCACAAAAGCTAAGCTGGAAGAAGCAAGGATTAGAGAAGAAACCTTGATCAGAAGCAATGAAGCTTTCAAAGAATAAATTAAGCAACAAGCAGAGACAACAAACAAGATGCTCAAAGAGATGATGAAGATATTCCAAAAACAAGCCAAACCTTAGTTGCACACCTCTAACTTGTTTAATTTCTTTGTCTGTACATTTGCATGTTTCTGCCTCTGAACTATTTTTGTGCTTCTGAACTTAATTTTGCGCTTCTAAACTAACTATGTTATAGAATTTCTCTTTGTTTTTCTCATCTCTTTCTTTTTGTCTTTATTTTATACTTTTTATTGATGACAAAAGGGGGAGTAGATATATACAGTATTTATAGGCTCTGAGCCCCATTAATTTAATTTTAATCAAGTTAAATTAATAAGACCTTCTTCTTATCTCTTAGTCTATTAATGTGAGATTATTCTGAGTTTTATTTCGTTTAAATGCTGAATTTAATTAACATGGATAGAACTCAGGGGGAGCTTACAAACCTCACCTTAAAGTACTATTGGACTCGGGGGGAGCTTACAAACCTCATACCCTTAAAGTCAACTTGTTAATTAGATTAACAACAATTGGACATTTTAAATACTAGTGTTTGTCATCATCAAAAGGGGGAGGTTGTTGGAACAAAATGTGTTTAACATGCATTACCCTTTAGAGTTTTGATGATAACAAGGTATTAAAAACTGTCAATTGGATATGCTTATATTTGTTCAAGTGTACAGGACCATAGATAAAAAATTTGATATCTTATAAGGTTCTAAAGGAACAAAAGAGAGCAAAGGAATCAACAAAAATGAAGCTTGAAGCATCTGAAGAGAAGTGCTCCTGAAGTCAAGTGCTCCTGAAGTGATGACGTCATCAGAAGCAAGTTCAACAAAAGCATCTCATTAGAAGCAAGTTCATCAGAAGCTGAAGTTCATCAGAAGATAGAGACTTAAAGCTTCAAAGGCTGTTCAATGGATTTGATCACGTCTAGCACTATAGAAGACTGAAAGAACAAAGCAACGACTAATTCAAATGGTTTTGAAGGCTTTGAACGCTTTTACTTTGGAGAGAGTTGACAAAGGACAATTGTACGAACTGTACAACCACTATCTCCACTACTCTGTTTGTGTCTCTGCATCAAGACAAGAATAACAGCTATGCCTGCAACAATGTTCCTTTAGACTAGGAATGCATTTGAAATTGATCCTTCATAGGAAAATAACCATATCAGGCAAAAGATCATTGGTGATTTTGATCAAGCTTCAAACGACTCTTTTTGATGTGCTGGCGATTTCCAACGTATCTTTCACACCTCTATTTAAAGAAGTGAAGACCTGCTGGTTGGATATGCAGACACACACATAAACAAGACTAATACAACAATTTGAAAGTGCCAAACTCTGTTGAAATTGTTCTGCATCAAAAGTTCACCTAGAATTTCTTATCAAAGTTCATATCTTAGAAATTCTAGAGTCTAAAAGAGTTTGTATCTGATCTGTATTGTGAACACCACTGATTGTATATCAAGTGTTCAACCTCAAACAAATTTCTTTGTAATTCTGTTTGAATAGAAGTCTCTTGCGTATGTGCTTGAGCAATAGAAGTCTCTTGCAGTTGTGCTTGAGCATTGGAAGTCTCTTGACTGTGTACAGGAGCATAGGAAATCTCTTGCAGTTGTGCTTGAGTAATTTGAAGTCTCTTTCTAGTTGTAGCATTGAGCAGCTGTAATCAGATATTACATTCTTAGTGAACTATCCTTGGAAGTGCAAGGGGGATAGGACTACTTCCGGTTTGTGGAAGGAACCTGTATAATTGCTTTGTGTTCTTCTTCTCTATCTCTCTCTGTTTTATCCGCTGCATTTAGATTCTGATTATCACTTCAGAAGTTGAACTCTATCTGCTTCTGATCAGTGACTTCAGTACGAGAAAAAGAAGAAAAAGAAAACACAATTCAACCCCCCTTTCTTGTGTTTTTCCCACCTTCATGATATATGTGGCAAGACTTATATGTTATGACACGTAGAACCTTATGACGGCCCTAGTATGCACGATCGTCTAGGTATACATGTTCCACACACGTATAATAAACCGAATGGTTGTATTATAGACACATGGTGACCCTAGGTTTCCCCCGAGGTTACCTACATCCTAGGATTAGGTATAACTCACTAAGACATTATGTCTTATCCCAATCCTTATTTGTTTCAGATCAGCAGGATGGTTTAGCAGGATGTTGCAGGCATGTGGTCGAATGGATAATCAACAAGGGCTCGTTTGTACCGGATGCAGGATTTCCTTATGGATTTCAAGAGTGTTTTATCATGTAATGGATAGTTTCTGTTGTATTTTAGATGTACGAATGTGAATTGTTGTATATAATATATTCATTCGAAGTCTTTATGTTGTAAATTTTAATTTAGCCAGTACTAAACATAAGCACATGCTAAACTTTCTAGATATGTTTAGAATGGGCGTTACATTTGGTATCAGAGCAGGTTGATTCAGATCGTGCCATGGGTCATTGGATTTCAACTAATGTAGTGAGGCCATTGGGTTCTGGATAATTGTTCGAAAATTTGTTGCTAGTTGAGCCTGATCAACTCAATATAGCATGCGACGATTAAAGCGAATGTCTGAGAGCTGATTAGGACTTAGGAGGAACGAAGTGTATGATGAAGATGAACTAGGAAGTAAGGACTCAGAGTGAGGAATGGTACGAATCCACTCAGTGCCTAATGGTGGATAGTGCACTGAAGAGTTAGAGATAGCTTCCTCTGGAATGCAGAGTGGTGTTAGGATTAAGATGGAATACCCAGACATTGTTGGATACATTGTTGGACAATATTTCGTATGTGGAGAAACGAAGGATTCAAGAATATCTAAGGAGTGGTCTGAGACCTCCGTAAGTTCCACAGTTGAAATGAAATTATGATATAGAGTGGAACTATGTTCTGGAACGTAAGTTCAAGGTTACAAGATAAAGAGAAATTTAGAATGGAGAAGTTGACATTTATTGCCGAAATCAGTAAGCTCTCAGAAACGATAATATATGTATGGAACTGGAGATTTGGATGTTCGGAATGAACAAGGTTTTAATGTTTGGAGCAGTAATTGGATCAATAGGGGAACAAGGAAAGTCGTCGGGAGTAGATGAATTTAAATCCTTATGAGGTAATTATGCAAGCAATTTGAGTTAGTCGGATTCTATCAGAATTTCCTAGTTATTATCATAAGGAAGTAAGTTTTTCGGATTGAGAATCATTGTAGTGAACTGAGATAAGGCGTAACCTCTCGTCACGATAAGATTAAAGAAAGAATAATAAGTTAACAAGGTTCGATAAACTGATGGACGGATGGAGTTAGACTAACACGACGGAATGTCAAGTATGTGAATATGTTGAGAGTCAACCGGAATTTTCGTATTAAGTTTTTGTGGTCCTAGTATATGGGAGGTATCGCTAATACGATCACGTTAAGTAAGATATAAGTATCAAGAAGTTGTGTGTTCTTTATTAGTGAATCCCTTTACAACCATTTTGAACCTAAGGAGTGATCTAGCAATTATGATATATTCTAAGAGTCGAAGTTACTCAGAAGGGATCCTAAGGATGAGTATCTCTATATCAAGAATGGAAGGATGCATGTGGACTACACCATCAAGCATGTAATAATTATCCAAGAGGAAAACGGTACGAGTATATGATATGTCGGTCTAATAGGTTAACAGTATGAAGCAGTGAGAAGTACAAGTTAGCTCTTCTGGTCACGACATGTGAACTCCCACGAAGAATTGAAAATTTGATAACTATGATGTAATGGTGAGTGTGAAGTTTCTCAAGGGATATATAGAAGGGTTTTTCAAAAATTTAATCCTCTTTGCGGAAGAAATCCCATTGAAACGGATCTTGATTAAATCATTAATCACAAATCAAACAGAAACTTAAACACTTTAAGATTCATGTGTTTACCTCTTGAAGA
>Ga0228710_1012910_pt1 | contig 10169 bp, 4 predicted proteins | sample MedpolnodulmetaG_FD_177995 | JGI IMG/M metagenome (GOLD analysis project Ga0228710, IMG submission 177995) | Root nodule microbial communities from Medicago polymorpha collected in Santa Monica, California, United States - pink nodules | ecosystem: Host-associated > Plants > Roots > Nodule... | reverse complement strand
GCACTTGATTATTTGAATAATTGATTAGTGAATTGCTAGTTTTGATCTAAGTAGTGTTTTCTCAAAAGATTAATCTAAATCCATTTGATTTAGGTTAAAACGATTTCACTTGGATCAATTAATTGCAATACCAATTCAATTATTCAAATTAATGTGTTTTGTGTTTTCAATTGGTAATTAGGTTTATTGTCATATAGGTTTGGTTTGAAATTGTATATTGTTTTGTATCTTGTTCAAAGCTTGTTAATAATTGATTGTGTTAAAAAGATTTGTATCGTGAATCTCTCAATTCTAAGATAAAATATTACTCCATATATATTTGATATTTGTTAATTCATTGTTTGTGATTGTTCAAGCAAATTTCAAATAGTCAATTTTGTTAAAACCTCTTTTCGCTAAATCTCCGAAAAGTTTTTCAAAAGCGCTATTCACCCCCTCTAGCTTGGTAACTATCTAGTCATATAGACCAACACCTTTGTAATCCAACAGTAATATCAGAGTCAATAGTTAAGTAGTTTAACTTAAAGATGACCGACTACTTCTCTGAAAAGTATTCTTAACGATGTGGTGGTCAACGATATGGTCTCTTGATGCATGCCTGGTGAATGGATCTACTCGCTTGGAAATTTTTGTAGTGTCAAGTGTGAGAAGTAATTCATGCTTGAATTAAGAACAAAAATTTGGCCTAATCAAAATGTTATTAGGTTTGGAAAGACTAGTTTGATGACTTCTTAATGATTTAATATTTATGTAGTCAATCAATAATTTATGAAGTTATGATTATCCTTAATCTGCAAAGTTGTGATTACCCTTATGGTATGCACTTTATTTGAATCCTTAATTTGATCAATTGAAAACAAGTTTCTCTGCTTGTGGAGTCATTCATAAACATTATTCAATTGAAAATCGGCATAACAATGGCATTCATTTAATAATGATAAGACATTACTTCCAGGCAAGTTAGGTTCATCTAGCTCAAATAAGATTACACAACAAGACCTATTACAATCATCACCAAGCAAACTCCAAAATACATTAATCTAAAAATCACCGAAATCTTCACCCACTTTCTTGTCCGATTCATTATTTAAGTTCAAATTTTTTACTAAAGCTTTACAATCTTCAAATCCCTATCATCATTTACATCTTCATCAACTAACTTAAAAAATTGGAACCTTTATCAAAGTGAATTTTGTAATTTCCACATCCTAGAATTTTTTGCCACGTCTCATATTGGCTCTTTTATTTGCTTTTTTATTTGGACCTTTATCTAATCCATTTTTCATTTAGAGTACCTTTATCTAATCCATTTTTTCTCGAAACATTTAGGGTGTGTTTGGATTGAGGGTTTAGGAGGGGAAGGAATGGGAGGGTTTACTTTTCTTTTTTAAATTATGAACTATATAACATGTTTTTTCTAAAGAGGAGTGATATTTGTACAACTATCACTCCTCTTTAGAAAAAAAAACATGTTATATAGTTCATAACTTTTTACAAAACGTTACAAAGTTGTTGAGAAGACGCCACGTGTCTCAAAACAACGTTAAAATCACAACTTTTTATAAAGATAAAGGGCTAAAAGATCTTATTTGCCTAAAAATAGTGGGCCAAAAGAGCATATTTCTATTAAAGTTAGATGATCAAAAGAACACATTCCTCTAAAGATAGAGGACAATATTTTTAGTTTTTTATTAGGGAGCCAAAATCAAACATTTTAAAACATAAGGGGGAAGACTGCATTTAGGCCAATATGAAATTAACATTTTAGCCCTTGTAAACAAAAAAATAATATGACATTAACATAACAATGTTAAAGTCTAGAAAGATAAAAATAGCTTTAATAAGACATTAACATGTACTACCAAGTTAGTATATCACATACTTGTTTCAATCCCTTTTGCTAGCCCCTAGTTCTTTCATATGACACTAACATGTACTACCAAATACACGAAATGGATTAATTTTACAGCCCATCTTCAAAATTTGGCATTTCCTAAGTTATAACCTTTACAAGTTCTTGTTCTTTAACCTATTATCCAGCCATTAAATTTGGGGGAAGCTAGGCAAGCAAGACTAAATCAATTAAAATAATACAAAAATAAAATGAAGCATAGGCGCTTCAGTAAAAATAAAGAAATAAAAAACAAACAATATCCATTCCGACTATATAATTTTTCTAGCGCCATGAAGTCGAACAAAACTTCTCCTTCATGCGTGAGATGAGCTTGCACGTCTCCTCAGCCTCAACCTGCTCGCGGATGTCAGTTTTTGATGCACGATCTGGATGGAACTTAAGCATAGCCTGTTTATAGGCAGTATGCACCTAAAATGATGATCAGATGACAAAAATGTTATTAAGCATGAACACAGAACAATAGGCACTATATAAATCACGATCGTAAGTAGCTCACAAATTTATTGCAGGTAAAACTAAAAAAAGAACTCAACCTTGAGAAGGGGACGACATCAGATGTTACACATGAAGCATTTGGGGATTCAAATATATTTGAATGTAAATGTGGAAAAATAAAATTTAAAGTATAATAAATTTCTGATTTTCTCCCACTTTATTCCATCCCCTTCTCTCCCTTTCTCGTAAGGATAATGTCTTTTGAATGTGTGCTATTAGGCATCCGAGTTTACAATACCACCATACTGGTTCACCTCCCAGCCCTATTTAATTTTTCATCGGCATCTTTAAAATTATCATTAAGAGACGCCTAAAATAGTTGTCTCAAAATATGATAGGTTGAGTAATGAAGGAACTGTAGTAATTGAATATGTTACACTTTAGGAATTTTTCATGCAATAGTCATCAAAGGAAGGATGATTAGTGGTTTACTTTCAGTAGCATCCACAGCATCAGTGAAGGAAAGCGATTTAATAGTGGAACTTGTCAAAAAATAGAATTTTTGTTCAACTTTTGTCAAACTAGTGAAGTTTTAGTAAAGCTTTTGTCAAAGGAGTAATAATAGCTGATTAGTTTATTTTTTTAAAAAGAAAATATTTAATTGTAACAATGATAAAAAATTATACGAAGATTAATTACTGCATGTTGAATAAAATACCTAAAGATTGTAGCATAATATTGAAATGTTGTACAGAATCTAAAATATGAAGTGAGGTAGAGAATGATATGATATGGAAAAGCAATAGATAAACACAACTTGCCTCCTTTGGCAAAGGTCTAAGACTTGCCCCCACATTTACTCCTAAGCCACGAAGCAGTGAGGTCATATCTATGCATTGATTCTCCAAATGATTGAGCTTCTTCTTTATTTCGACCCGCAGTTCATCTTTCGTGTTCATTAATTCTTTGTCCTGAATTTGGCATTAAAGTACAAGATTAACAGAAAAAACAATCAGCTACAACAAAGTTCTATGACTAAACTAGGTTCACACTAAATCATGAAAGAAGACATTCAAATGGTGAAACATTGATCTAGCTCCTCTGAAGTGAGGAGATATACTTAAGAAAATCCAAGTCCACCAAATTTAAATAAAGGAGAATAAAAAATCAAAGTAACAAATAATAATGAAAACATGATGTATAATTAGCATGAGAAACACCAATTTAGAAGAGATAATTGCAACCTTCTTTAGTGTCTCTCTCACTTCTTCAAGGCGTTCTTTTGACCTTCTTTCAATGTCCAGCAATCGGTTATTCTCAGCCTTTTTTCTTTTGCGCATTTTTTGTGCTTCCTCTGCCTGTAGTATGCATATTCTCAGTTTACGGAACAAAAATTTGCTCAAGCGAAAGAGCGACATATATAAACAAAGCTTAGTGAAAGAGCGGCATATCTAGTTAGCAGTAAGCACTTGCATGGAATAAATTAAAGTCTATAGGCATAAAAGAATGTTGATAATGATAATATACAAGAAACCATAACATATTGGTTAGCCATAACAATTACAAAGAAAAATATATATTAAAAAAAAAAAGCAATAACAAGAATGACATTGGTAGCTTAACAGAATGACATTGATTCGCACTGAATGTAACTAATCTGCACAAGACATGTCCATTTTATCATTTTTAAAAATTACTAGGCTGAAGCCCATTGCAATGGGTGGCAATGCTGGAAAATCTAACAAGTCAAACACAATTACATCGGAATTTGACTCTTCTGAAATGAATGCGTCGATTTAAAAGGAAAAGTAAGGAGCTTGAGTCAATGATTGCAAAATTACGAGATGAAATTGTAATCACATGCATGCACAAGTAAAACAAACTACATAATTGTTTCAAACCTCAACCATCAATTTTCAATCAATGGCTATAGCTTCATTCTGTCACTATCTCCTTCCATCATGGTTCACTCCATCAATTTTCAATCAATGCCTTAGCTTCATTTTCTTTCAGAGGTGCTCAACAAGGTTGTAGAATTTTCCTCAAACTGGCCATCCTATGTTGGTGAAACCAACTATTTCCACAGTTTGGGCCATACTGACTTGTAGGTACAATACAGAACTTACGCATAAAGGTTTCCTGTTCTAAATCGCTATCCCCCATTACTCAATTTGAAGCCTTTTAAAAAAAATCCATCACCTTCATGAGAACATAAACTCAGTGCATTGTAAGCTTCTGATGTCCAAAACATCTCCAGCACCTTCGTCCATTAATATCCAGATGTATAACATTGGCCTAAACCATTCTGATCGTATATGGAATTAGATGGAATATACAAACTGAAGATGCACTGATATTATTGATCTTCTCTGTGGAAACTTTCCAACAGAGGTAGTTACAGAAAATAGGGAAATGTAAACTGACACAAACTGCAGATGGTAACTGCAGGAAACTAACAAACCTCTAGGATGTGGAGAGCCTACTCTCCCAAACCAAACCGAATGAGGTGCTTTCTTGTTCTTATTCTATACATCACACTTACATAATTTAGGCCTAAATTACAAGGCACTTACATACATTAGTAATAGGAGGTCTACTAACACATTGACTTAAGCCACACTTTGACGCATCTAACTTAGTGGAACTCAATTTGGGAACAATAGGAATTTTTCATCTATCTGCTAAAGGCTCATAAGCTTTTCAATGAGGTTTCTCCAATAGATACGAGGGTATTCACAGCTCTACTTCATTTGAGTTCTCTTTTTTCTTGATTTTTTTCCTGTTTTGTTCTCTCATTTAGTATATATTTTCTTAGCAAAAAAGAAACACATTCACAAATATTGTTCTTAGCATATTTTTCTTTTCATGGTAATATATTTATTCTCTTACACCCACACACATATCCATTTAATAATCATTGAGATGAATAACAATAGTAGACCTCAGGAGTAGATATAATGTTACCCGCCTTTATTTGAAACCCCTATAGTTTCACATTATATCATCGAAGTCCTAAAACTATAAATGCTTCAATTGTAAACTAGATAAGTCTAAACAATAAGTAAACATGCATTTACAAGGCAGGCAGCCCTTCAACATGTAAGAGAACTACACACCTGTTTAAAGAGCCAAAACATGTAAAGGCATAAAAGAAAGATAAAAGAAAACATTTACAGCATGCCATATGTGAATCACCTGAATTTGCAATTGTCTCTGTCTGGATGCCAATTCCTCTTCCATGGCTTTTTTGTATAAATCAGTTTGCTTATGCTTTTCTTTTTGATTAATTATATTTTTCTCATTTGAAGCGGTAAGATCAGCATCTTGAGTATTTAAAGCAAGCTCATGACCATTAATATGCCTTTCATCAAAAGAGGCACCATTAGAATTCTCTTCAGAAATATTGTCATCTTTACTCCTCAACGGAGATTCATCATTGTCAACTTGTCTGTCATGTGCATTCAATGGAGATTCATCATCGTCAACTTGCATGTCATGTGCACCTTGGTTGGAGCTCATAAATTTAGACTCTTTATCACCTACTCCTTTCTTCAAACTTGAAGAACCAGCAACACCGTTACAGAAATTAGAGTTTTCAGAGTTGGGGCAGGCAGAAACTTTTTCTCCATGCTGAATATCATCCTTAAATGTAGACCCGTCATCACCCAGTTCATTCCTGGACTTTGAAGAACCAATACCATCATTACAGAAATTACAGTTTTTTGACTTGGGGCAGGGATTAACCTTTTTCTTAGTTGTCCTTTCTCCATTCCGAATATCATCCTTACCGGTGAAGGAAGATTGATTCTCCTTACTACAACTAGGACCATATAAAGGACCTTTCCCATGCTTTTCAGACCTATTTTCTGCTTCTATGTTATTGTAATTATTTGTATGTAAACCAGAAGAACTGACATGCTCATTAAACACACGGCCCTTTTTCATTGCGGTATCCTCTTCCCACTGTTCACGTTTTATGACCTCACAATCAGAACAATCACTATCAGATGAGTCACTTTCAGACCCATATAAACCATAACGATTTCTTTCTTTAGCATTTGGAGAGAATACTTTCTTCCGCACGTTAGAAGCAGAAGCTTTATTACTTTTTTGCCTCTTCGAAACAGAACCATTTTCATAGACATCACAGTCATCAACATCTACATATACAGATTTCCGCGCGGAACTTGAGGGCATAGAAAACCTTTTGTTTGAAGAGGCATCGCTATCCAACTCTCCAACACCATCAACATCAATTCCAGACTGATCCACATCACCACTTTCATCATCGTCGTCGTCATCATCATCACTGTCATCATCATCGTCGTCGTCATCAATGCTGATAACACTCTGAGGTGTCGATGTTCTATCTTTACTTGGCCCACTGGACCCTATGATTTCTACATCGTCAAAGTGATCACTATCTAAGTCAATGAAAACAATATTCTCTAAATCCCCTTTCGCCTGACCAGTTTTGGATGCATTCTTCCCCGAAGAACATGTTCGGGGTTGAAAATGTTCTCTCGAACCACCTTTTCCAAGCATCTATACCTGCATCACAAAAGTCACACCTAAATAACAACTCAACAAAACATCCTCAAACATATATACCATTAAATAAAGGCAACTCCAAAGTTAACTACCAGTTAACTACTACTTTTTGGTCGGACCTTTTTCTAGAAAAAATTACCCTTACCAATCCAATTTCTTTTCAAATTTCAATTTAAATCTAAATTTATGCCTAAATTATAGGAAAGTTGAAAACTAACTATGCACAGTTGAATTTTTTTCCCCTACAAATTTACTCATAATAATCTAATTTTTTTTTTTCCAAATTTAAAAACATCATATAATATGCAGTAGACGGGCACGTAGTGCACATCTTTCCGCTGTTAGAAATTAAGTAAACACTCAAGTACCCTAAAGTTTTGTTGGGTACGTACCATCATGCAATCATTTAATGTCATGTCATTTTTTATATTTAGTTACTTTAAAATAAATTTAAATTTTGAATTAACTTTTCCTAGAGTCCTGTAATCCCTTTGTCTCATGATAAATTTAAATTTTCAATAAGCTTTGCCTAAATGGTGGGACCCCTTCCCAGACCCTGCGTATGCGAGAGCTTTAAGTGCCCTGGGTTGCCCTTTTTTAATAAGCTTTGCCTAGAGTATTACTCCATTAACTATGATTAATAAGGATTTTAGTAAATGATACTAATTTTACTATTAAATCAACTCAACTAATCATTTCTGTAAGAACCGTGCACAAACCAAAAACGACAATTAATCAACAAAACTCCACAATACCCAAAAATTCTACTATATATGGTGAATACAACTGTTTTCCAATAAAATATCACCAAATAATATGGATTATGTATAAACTTCATTCCTATCAAGATCAATTTATGTATCATGTTATTCACGAATATGATTAAGTTCAAAAACCTGAAAATCAAGAAGAATAACGAAACCCGATATTCTGAAAGAATAAAGCATACAACAATTGTGAAATTCGTGTCGTAATTCCTAAGAAACCCTAATCAATAACAAACTTAACTGAAAAGCAATAGCACTGATTAACGGTTATGGAAAAATTGGGGGAAAATAACTGAAATTGAAACCCTACCTTGAAAGCGAAGAAGCAGAAGCTGGAAGATGAAGTGCGAGAGAAAGAGGAAGAGGGGTTTTGAAATTGGAATTGAGATTTGGGAAATTATTATATGATGATGGAAAAAGAAAAGAAAAACCTAACAGTTTTGCTTCGAATCGAAGGAGATGAGTCAAACGTGAAAGCACAGTCGTTTTGTGAAAAATGGAAATGAAAATAGTATTTTGAGTTTTTCTTCTCTAGCACGCACGCACGCTCTCTCTCTCTTTGTACGTTTTTTAACTTTTTCTTACATGATGCGATTTTATTTTTTTTAACAAATCTTAATAGAATAAATGTTTAAAAGCATAGTGATTCACCCACACAAAGTGGGCTAAAAGTGATGAATCATCTCAGGTAAGTTACAATCTACAAACACCTAAAGAAAGTGCCACTAGAAAAAATAAAAATAAAAAATTACATGACACTCATACAAAGGAGTGGGTGTCTCCACCATGACATGGTGCAAAATGACATGACTATGAGCGCTAATTATGAAGACATGGCCATTGATACAGCGGTAGCAAGTAACTATAGCATGTGGCAAACAATAGCTTCTTCCTCTAAAAAAAAATATATAGAATATGATTTTGTTCTTTAAGATTTTATATATTTTTATCTTTAAAAAATGATATTTTTCCGTTTAAATATCAAAGTGATTGTAATTTTAAATTGAAATATCGGATTTTTTGTTCACTTTTTGCTTTTTTTTTTTATAATGATATAATGGTCTGCAATTTTTTAGATTAACACCACGGTATAAGTTTGTCAAAATCAAAACACAGTATAAAAAGAACCGTGTTTTTTTTTTAAAGGAAAAAAAAACAAAATATATAACTCATGTGTTGCACGGTTTTAATTGAATGTCCTCATATAATATTATTTTGGTTATTATTTGATCTTATCATATTTGGGAAATATTAAAAATTCTGAATATTATTTAGGCTTAACTGCATTTATGACCCCTTAATTAAGGGTGTTCAAATTCAAATCGATCAAAATTAAAACCATAAACCGATAAAAAAACTGAAAATCGCACAAAACCGAATATTATTGGATGTGTTTAGATGACATTTATTAAAGTTGGGGGTCAAAATAGCATATTTCACTAAAGATAGAGTGCAAATTTTTTACTTTTTTATTAAGGGCCAAAACCGTAACGTTTTGAAACATAAGGGGGAAAACTGTGTAACAGCCCGATTTTTGTTAGATTTGAATTTTTAATTGTTTACTATGTGTTTATTTGTGCTTATATGTGATTAATTGCCTCTATGTTAATTTTGGTTGAGATTAGTAATCTTTGGTGTTAGAAGGGTATTATAGTCATTTTAGACTCAGTAGTATTTTGGTCATTTTGGAGTAAGGGTAATTTAGTAATTTCACGATAAGGATTATTTTAATGCTTAGGTGAGAGCAATTGTTATTTTATTAAGTTACTAGTGGGTTGTAGTAATTTATTTTATAACCGGTAAGTGATCGTTATTATTATTATTTTTAACCCTTAATAGATAAAAACTTTGGGGGTTAGTTTATAAGTGTTGAGAGCACATTAAGACATTGAGGAGGTTAAGCCCAATTGTGTAAGAACTATATAAGCATTAGTCATTAAAGAAAATAGGGTTACACAATCATTTTCTTAAGTTTTGGAAGAGATAGAGAGAAAAAGGGGCAAGAGGAGGAGAAGAGGGTTATAGAGAAAAGCTTGAAGAACCTAGAGGAGCTAGGGATTCTAGGAGTTTAATTGAAGTTTTTGCTAGGATTATTGCTTATTGAGGTAAGGGGGTTAGATTTCATTCATAATCTCTTAGTTAATCTCTTCTCTAATTCTATGCAAAAGTGCTTATTTGAAATAAGTGATTATTGTGAACTTAATTGTTGAAATTCGTGCTCTTGTTTTAGTGATATGTTTGAGTAGGTGAATTTGATGATAATTGAGTTGTTGATGATGAATTTGCATGTTCATGATATATATAAATGAGTAGTTTGTGAATTATGCTCAATTGATGAATTGTGACATGTTGTTGTTGATTTGTGGTGGAATTTATGACTATGAGTTGTAGTTGTTGTTAATTGTTGTTGTTAATGTCATATCATGGATTGGGTATGAATTAAGTTGTGATGAAGTTGTTGTTCTTTAATGAGTTTGAATAAAAATGGGTTGATTATGATT
>Ga0228710_1012907_pt1 | contig 10176 bp, 4 predicted proteins | sample MedpolnodulmetaG_FD_177995 | JGI IMG/M metagenome (GOLD analysis project Ga0228710, IMG submission 177995) | Root nodule microbial communities from Medicago polymorpha collected in Santa Monica, California, United States - pink nodules | ecosystem: Host-associated > Plants > Roots > Nodule... | reverse complement strand
GAGATTAGCCATGCATGTGGAACATCTATTAAACACTCCAACATGCTTAGCAACAAAATTGAAGATACAACAATATGGTCAGAAGAAATCAACGATGAACGTTTCTTTGAAGCAATAAGCGGGAAGAAATTTTCCCATGTATGTACAGCACCAGTGAAATACAATCCTAAATGGAGCACTGAAAAAAATGTGGCATTTATTGTCACAGGAGCACAACTTCATGTGAAGAAAAATGACACAAAGAGAGTCCTTCATCTGAGGTTATTGTTCTCTAAGGTGTCAAATGCTTTTGTTGTGAAATCAAATTGGACAAAGGGTTCTTCTGGATTGTCCTAGAAATCCGGAATTTTCTCAGCAATAAGCACATCAATATCTGGTTCTAGTAAAGACAAAAAAGCACAATGGAAAGAGCCTGTGAGCTTAATGAAAATGCAACAAAACTGTCCTTAGAAAGGGAAAATTTGTTGGCTTTTGTTCAAGGGTTCTGTGATAGAATATATGAGTTGTCTAATGCAGACACTCAACTGAGGGACATGTTGAGAAGCATGGAGGAATCTTTTGAGATTGATGGTGCTGGAATGACTTTGAAAAAGGATGATAGCTTTTTCCATGTGAAAGAGAATATACAAGTTCAAGTTTCTCCTACTACTAGGATAAAGAAAGTTGAAGCCATTTCTGATACAAGATCTCCATTCAAGGAGCTCAACAGTAGTTGCTAGAGGAATGGTTGAATGTGTGCAAGAAAAAGTCATGTAGTTTTAAAACATGACCTTTTTTTTTTCATTCTTTCTTTGGTTTGTATATGGTATTCAATCTGTATTCTAAGCAAGAGTGTGCAAAAATGTGATTAACTGAATTGTATCCATAACTGAACCAAACTCGACAAAAAAAAACTGTTCAATATTAAATAGTTTATGAACTGAACCATAAATTTACAAACAATTCAGTTCAAGTTTAAAACTGGTTTGGAACTTTAATATATTTGAACCATATTTTTTTTAGTGCACTTTTTTTTCTTCAGATTTTTATATTAATTTTTAATAAAATAATTTAATATATAAATAATTTAAATGAATAATATAATAATTATAAAACAATTTATTACGATCTCTTTTTATAAAACAACTTATTTAAAACAGTTTATTTATGCAAAACAACTTATCAAGATATCTTTTTAAAAAACAACTTATTCGAAACAGCTTATTTAAGTAAAACATCTTATTATGATCTCTTTTTAAAAAACAGCTTATTCGAAACAACTTATTTATGGAAAACAGCTTATTAGGATCTCTTTTTTCAAAAACAGCTTATTCAAAACAACTTATTTATGCAAAATAGCTTATTAGGATCTCCTTTAAAAAACAGCTTATTCAAAATAGCTTATTTATGGAAAACAACTTATTAGGATCTCTTTTTCAAAAACAACTTATTCGAAGCAGCTTATTTATGCAAAAAAGCTTATTAGGATCTCTTTTTATAAAAAACAGCTTATTCGAAACAGCTTATTTATGAAAACCAACTTGTTAGGACCTCTTTTTCAAAAACAACTTATACGAAACAACTTATTTATGGAAAACAGCTTATTAGGATCTCTTTTTATAAAAAAAACAACTTATTTGAAACAGCTTATTTAGGCAAAACGGTTTATTAGGATCTCTTTTAAAAAAAACAGTTTATTCGAAACAACTTATTTATGGAAAACAACTTATTAGGATCTCTTTTTCAAAAACAGATTATTCAAAACAGCTTATTAGGATCTCTTTTTATAAAAAAAAACAACTTATTTGAAACAACTTATTTAGGCAAAACAGCTTTTTCAAAAACAGCTTATTCGAAACAGCTTATTTAGGCAAAACAGTTGTTTCAAATAAGCTGTTTTTGAAAAAGAGATCCTAATAAGTTGTTTTTCATAAATAAGATGTTTCGAATAAGCTGATTTTTTATAAAAAGAGATCATAATAAGCTGTTTTGCATGAATAAGTTGTTTTTGAAAAAGAGATCCTAATAAGTTGTTTTGAATAAGCTGTTTTTTTTAAAAGAGATCCTAATAAGCTGTTTTGCATAAATAAGCTGTTTCAAATAGGCTATTTTTGAAAAAAAATAATATCATAATAAGCTGTTTTCTATAAATAAGTTGTTTCGAATAAGCTGTTTTTGAAAAAGAGATCTGAATAAGTTGTTTTTCATAAATAAGTTGTTTCGAATAAGCTGTTTTTTTATAAAAAGATATCCTAATAAGCTGTTTTGCATAAATAAGCTATTTCGAATAAGCTGTTTTTGAAAAAGAGATCCTTATTAGTTGTTTTCCATAAATAAGTTGTTTTGAATAAGTTGGTTTTTTTAAAAGAGATCCTAATAAGCTGTTTTGCATAAATAAGTTGTTTCAAATAAGCTGTTTTTAAAAAGAGATCTTAATAAGTTGTTTTGCATAAATAAGCTGTTTTTTAAAAAGAGATCGTAATAAGTTGTTTTATAATTATTATATTATTCATTTAAATTATTTATATATTAAATTATTTAATTAAAAATTAATATAAAAATCTGAAGAAAAAAAAATGCACTAAAATAATATGGTTCAAATATATTAAACTGGTTTCGAACTGGTTTTAAATTTGAACTGAATTGGTTGTAAGAATAAACCAGTTTTTTTTTTAAGTGGTTTTAAAAACTGAGCTGAAACCATTAATGTGGTTCAGTTCCAATGCAGTTTAGAACCATGAACACCACTAATTCTACGTATACTTGTTCATTTTCAATGAATCTGTTCCACTGAAATTTCTTTCTTTTTAATAATCGGTGACTCACCACGATTAGGGCAGACCATAAAGCTTAGAGAGCGTTAATAATGATTGTTGAACTCCGCAACAGATCATGCGTTAGTAATAAAATGGTCCTTGCTGTTATATTTTCATAAAAACTTAAATATTCAAACAGTAGTATACAAATTTATGTTACATTTAGCAGCTCTGCTTCTTTTTTAATGTTACTTTCTAATTTCTATTTTTTTATCACTTTCTAGTTTATATTTGTATTCATTTTATAAAATATGGAAACATAGCTTTAATAATATTAAACCAATTCTATTGACATCTCAATGTCCACACGCCAGAGTTATCAAAATCAGTCCATACCAATCAGCCATCTCAAATGACCTCATCATATAAGACATGGGTTAAGTTTAAAGGTTGACAAAATGCAGGTACCGTATAAATAGAGAGCAACTTTTCCCATCCCTGACATTATTTTAGGTAACCACTTTTTATGTTTTTTGAAAATGCATTTATGGAAATTTAAGTGGTCAAAAACTACATTTTTAGTCTAGATACATGTTCAGTTGAGTCTAAAAAAATACTCTCTCCGTCCTAAATTGTATGACGTTTTGGGCATTTCACACATATTAAGAAATGTAATTAATATTGCATGGGAAAGAGATATTATGAATTATTTTACACAATTGTCATTTGTCATTAATAAATTATATGAGAAAGATAAATGAAGGAATTGAAAGAAGATAGAGTAATAAATAGTTAAAGATATATAGGAAAAGTAACATTAATATTTCATTGGTATTGTAAAATGACATATAATTTGAGACAATTTATTTTTAAAGTGACATGCAATTTGATGCTGAGCGAGTAATGTGTTATTTTTAAATTGAGCTCAACCCAATAAATCACTTGCCTGCTAGTTGCCACATCATAAATTGAAGGAGAAATAGAGCTTGTATAGTGTAGACCAACCATGATAACTTATCATTGATAAGAACCATGCATTTGATCTAACTCTGACGTTACATGACCCAGCTGATCCAAGCTAAAAATTGAAGAGACAAAATACCGTCATTAATTATAGTTAATGAAATAGTTAAGTTGAATGAAATTAAATAAATAAAGTTATAAGAGAGGAAAAAAATAATAAATGCCACACTTGTATTGTATTGTAAAATGACAATTATTTTGCGAAAAAGAAAAAATGTTAAAAAGACAATAATTATGAGACGGAAATAGTAACTCCAAGTGTTTAGTCGGATGGTCAAAAGACGGATCTTTGACATTGAATTCCGAGGTTAGGTATTTCCTAACATGGATTTAAGTACTTATTATTCTCTTCTCAGTTTAAATTTAAATTCTTTATCAAAAGTAATATAAAAAATAGTAATAAAATTTTTACTAAATTAAACTTATTAATCATTTTAAAAAGTGACATTTTATTTGAACAAATTCTTTTCAGATGGAAAAACAGAAACCAACATCTATTTTCTTGAATTAAAAAAGCTAAAGAATTTATTTATGACCACATGTGGAACCAAAAAAATTCCTACTGCTTTGGCTGTCCAACAGACAACCGATACGTAGTTGAGGAGTTCAATTCAGCTACCTAACTAACTAAAGTTGTTGTTAGTTGGGCTACTTCCCCAATTTCAATTCCATGTCACCTTTATAATCCAATCATAACATAAAACATTTGTCACCCCCCTTCAATTAGTTAATTATTGCAAATTTGTCAATATTTTTGAACCCTTCTTAGGTTTCTCCTCTCAGATCTCTCTTCTCTTCTTCAATGGCTGCTTCTGTTTTACCTATGAAAAGACTCTACCTTTCTCTTTACAACTTTACCGTTTTATTTGGATGGTAAATACTCACTAATTCATTCACTTTTTTATGAATTTTTTTTATCATTGTTATCTTAGATCCATTTTTTTCAAATTTATGCAGGATACAAGTTCTATTTCTTGTTTTGAAGACATTGAAGGAAATGGGTCATCAACATGTTTACTCTGTAGCTCAAAAGCCCTTGCTTTTTGCTCAAACTGCTGCTGTATTAGAGGTATTTGGTTTAAAAAGATTTGATTTTTATCATTTTTGCAGACACCCTTTTGATTTTTATCACTTTTTGAGATACCCTTTTGGAGATTAATCTAAAATTTCTTTATTGTGTTTTTTGGGTATGGCGTTGTATTGCATGGTGTGATAGATTCTTCATGGTTTAGTTGGTGAGTAATCCATTGATTAAATGCTTAATGTAGATTTTATTTGATGTTAGAGTTTGTTTTTGTTTTTGCCTTTTTCTGATTTTTGTTATTGAATTGATGAAGGGATTGTGAAGTCTCCAATATCAGCAACATTGCCTCAGATTGGTTCAAGGCTGTTTTTGGTATGGGGCATCTTGTGGAGTTTTCCTGAGGTGAACACAATTTTCACTAATTTGTGTATTTTGGCCCTTTAATTCATCTAATTTACAATTTGGTCCCCTAAATTAAATTTACAATTTTGGTCCCCATTTTTTCAAATTGTATTGACTTTCCCTCACCTATGCATTTTTTAAGGCTGAAATTTGATTATTTGATAACTGAGGACCAAAATCATAGATTTAGAAACAAAGGGGCCTCTTATCAGTAGTGCAGCGCTGTTACTGCCTGCTGTCTTGCCTGTTGTACCTGCTGTTTTTTTCCTTTCGGTGCTGGGAGCCCTTTTGGTGTGTGCACAGGGTGTTGGTTTTCCTCCTGCAATTGTTTTCGGTTTTATTGCTTAGGTGGTGAAGCAGAGTTATGCGTTTGGTTTATTTATCGTATAGCTTTGCTTCATTATTTTGGGTGCTGTTGTAAGGGTCTTTGGGTTTCAGCATTCCGTATATATGCGGTGTCGTCTTTGTATTCCTCCTTTGTTTGTTTATCCGCGGTCTTAATGCTCCTTGCATTTTTTCCGACGTGAATAATATTTGCCATTTAAAAAAAAAAAAAGAAACAAAGGGGCCAAAATTGTGAATGATGCAAAATAGGAGGACTAAAACTGTATTTAAGCCTTTTATTATTATTTTTTCTGTTGGTATCATTTAATTCAGGATTTTGTGATATTCTGTTATTGAAAATTTAGCACATCTTTGAATGACAGACTCGGACTCATTTTCTTGTGAGCTCCCTACTTATCAGCTGGTCTATCACCGAGGCAAGTTTTTCATGATACTGCTTTTTTACTCACATTCAGCACTCACACTATCTGTATGGTACTCTAATTTGTTTGTTGTTTTATATTTAGCTGAAATAAATAAGTTGGCAGTGTCTGTTACGTAATAGTACTTATTAATCAAGTAACACTTCCTACGTTTTCCCAAGAAAATTTGAAAAGAAAGTATTGATGAGAATTAACACTAAATTTTCCAATATTTTTATTGCAGCCTGCACTTAATCATTTGTTTTACCATTTCATGTTTGAAATTGTGTATGGATTGAACTATAATGCTAAACCTTTTTGGCTTAGCGTCCCATTTTCGCTCTGTAATTTTTCTTTTGTTTCCAACAATCCTTGAATGTCATGGACTATGAGTGAAGTTGCTGATTGAAAATGCAAGAAAAGCTTTAGTGAAGATCAATAGTTATAATCTTCTTTATTGTTATAATTTCAGATTATTCGCTATTCTTTCTTTGGACTTAAAGAAGCTTTTGGATTTTCCCCATCATGGCTTTTGTGGCTTAGGTATGAAATTTAAGTGTAAAGTCTTCTTCATGAAGTGTAGTATTGATAAATCTTATTTTGCTCTTATATTGTCGACAAATTTTGCTTTGCAGATATAGCACATTCTTAGTTTTGTATCCAACAGGCATAAGCAGTGAAGTTGGTTTGATTTATATTGCCTTGCCATTCATTAAGGTAAAGATTTTGAACATCGAAGAATCGAAATCACCTTTAAGGCCTGTTTGGATTGTCTTATTTTAGGCTATCTATTGGCATAAGCACTTGTGAGATTATTTGAGAGAGCTTGTGTAAATAGCATATGATATGTCCATAAGTTGTTTTCAGCTTATTTCCATAAACTCTCCAAAATAGCTTATGAAAACAACTTATAGCTTATAAGAAAATAGTTTGACTTAATTTTATCTTTTGTTATAGGAATAGCGTATACATAAGCATTTATATGATAAGTGCTTATGCTATAAGTGCTTAATTTAGCTGTTTATCCAAACCTGATTGTTAGTATATGACTGATTTATGATTAGCTCCGCTTGAACTATTTGATGATCTTGTTTATCAGGAACCTGATATCATGTTATTGATTTGGTATGTTTTTCAGGCATCTGAGAAGTATTGCATCAGGATGCCGAATACATGGAACTCTTCATTCGATTACTTTTACCTCGCAATTGTTGCATTGGCAATCTACGTTCCAGGCATGCACGAAGCATTTTTCTTACTACTATATTCCCTATTTCTAGTGTTTATTTTCCCGACATATGCTCCAACTGATTGAATTTCATAATTCTATGCAGGTAGTCCGCACATGTACTCGTACATGCTTGCGCAGAGGAAGAAAGCCCTCGCCAAAGCAAAGGCGGCTTAGTTAAACATCAGTGGTAGTTTTCATTGATTTTTTATCAAACCCAGGATATGTATATATACATGTCCTGTCCTGGTTTGAAATTGGATCCGCATGTATGTATCTAGGAAGAAAATTGCTTATCTTGTTAATGTATCTAGGGGGAAAATTTTCCCTCAAAAAAAAATCTAGGGGGAAAATTTGTTTGTCTTGTTAATGTATCTAGGAAAAACAATTCCTTATCTTGTTAATGTATGATTAAAATACAACATGGCAGATATATATGATCTGTTATTTTGTCCTTTCCATTTTATGCTATAAAGCAACTTTCTATAGTTAACTCTTGTATCTCAAGAGGCAACATGAAACACAATTCATTGTTTGCGGTGCAAAATAATTTGGCAAAGAAATGACATTAGCAACTAAAAGTGCATGAAATGAAATAAGTATAAATTTGATAAGAAAACCATTGGACAATTAATGTGAGGAGTGCTAGCTTGAAATCTCTCATCGAGCTATCACTCCTCTCTTTTCATTTATACGTTAGATGTTATACTATTACCACTAAGTTAATATCTGACGGATAACTGAAAACAATTGCTAAAAAAACTCAATGGTTGCCATGTGACACTTCACCAAGGAGGTAACTTATTGCATATAATACCAAGAAGCTACTCATGTTCCCCTCAACATCATTTGCCAAATCCACACAAATTATTTGTTGTTTGGTTAACGTAAAGACCTACCTAACGAAGATTCGGGCACAACAGAATAGAGGGGGAAGTTGTATTCATTACCACTAGCAAAGATTTCAGCTTTAATTAAGAGTTAAGACCCACATATGAAGGAGTAGTTGTTATTTTTTGTTGTTGAAAGATATGAGGTTGAGAAACTATGGTCATTGATGAGTGAAGGCTATTATGATTGAAATCTAGAAAATATTATAATTATTGATTGTGATTTCATTTGCAAATTAGTCCTTGAAGGATACACATGTATGTACACATGAGAGCCACGAAGGTATATAACATGTTACCTTAGCAATTTTGTTAATGATTTTTTATCACAACTGACAAATACCGTCGCGCGACTTAGTTTTTTTTTTACAAAAATAAACGATATTCTTTCAAATTGATGGAGTACATCGATATAATACAAATCCAAATTCGTTAAAAACAAAAAGGATGAATCTGTGAACAAACTCACAACATCCATGTTAATAGCATAAAACAGCAAAGTACATATGCCTACAAATATGACTATATTAAAGTCTTCGGAAAATTCATGTCTTTGGATCTGCAACGTTGACGACGCCAAGGTCATTGTCATTGATCGGATCTGCATTTACTCAAAGCTAATCTTTCAACCTAAATCAAATAAACACCGCACTAAGACGGGAAATAAAAAACACACCGCACAAAGACGGGAAATCAAAACAAACAGAGTCGTTCAGAGACGACGAAATCACAAAAACAAACGAAAGAAAACAGAAAATATGTGAAATCACTTATTTTATTAGGATATAAGGAAAAACAACTCGGAGGGGTGATTTTTAGGTCAAAATTGACCCTAAATCACTCATCTGCAAGAAGAAGAAGAAAGAAAGGGGTGACAGCTAGGGTTTGAGAAGGAGAGAAGAGAGGGGGTTGGCTTCTATGCGCGACTTAGTTGTAATATTATTTTTTTTGAAGTAATTAGTTGTAATATTGTTGTCATGTTAATTCTTGAAAAATACACGATAAACAATGTATTTGATCAATTACAGAGACGTAACGTAATCCTGTGAGCATAGCTCGGTTGTATGGATATGCATTATTTTATGTAACGACTAAGGTTTGAATTTCGACACTCCACTTGTTCATCTTGAAAAATATGAATTCTAGTCACTAAGCTACTTGATTGAAAAGAAAAAAAAACGTTTTTGTGATCTCAGTTCAATTGATAAGAACGTTGCATAATATTTATGTAGAGGTTGGGGTTCGAATGACTAAACATTGCGTAAAATTAAATAACATAAGTTGTAAAAGATATGTTTTTTTATTGAACAACTGGACATTTTCAATGTAATTCTTTTTAGCAAATTTTCAATGTAATTAAATAATATTAGTCGCAGAAGATAGTTTAATTTTGAATACATGCACAAATTTTTAAAATTATCTTTTTTTTAAATATAAATTTGACATAGATTTAATTCGTATGTGTCTCGTATATTTTTTATGTATTAGTAATAAATATTTGTTTAATATTTTTTTCTTCATATCAATGACAAATATTTGTCGTGTGCTTTTTAAATTAGTCAATGGCAAATATATGTCTTTCATTTTTTTATGCATCACTGATAAACATTTGTCTCGTATTATCTTTTTAATATTTACTTGTGACAAAGATTTTTCGAGTATTTTTGTATCTATGACATATATGTGTCTTGTAATTTATTTATGGGTCTAACACTTAATTTGTCCAATAGACCGTATTTTTACGTACTGTATCTCCTTTAAGGAAGTTATACCCCACACCCCTACACTTATACCTTCACCCCAACAATTTTTTGAAAATTTCAATTTTACCCCTTTTACTATATAATCTTTTAAACATAAATTTTTCACCCTCATTTTCAACATCTTCTAATTCAGAATGAGTTCACCCCCATATGATATTCTTTCAGGTACTTATTTCTTTTTTTTTTTAACTATAAAAGGTTTCCGAAAATATTTCAAAATACTCATATATACCTTTCCGAAAATATTTCGGAACACTCATATATATACGTTTCCGAAAATAATTCGGAATACTTATATATACGTTTCCGAAGAAAATCCGGAAGACTAGTATGCTTAGCTTTCCGGTTCATACTAGTTAAAACCA
>Ga0228710_1012905_pt1 | contig 10180 bp, 5 predicted proteins | sample MedpolnodulmetaG_FD_177995 | JGI IMG/M metagenome (GOLD analysis project Ga0228710, IMG submission 177995) | Root nodule microbial communities from Medicago polymorpha collected in Santa Monica, California, United States - pink nodules | ecosystem: Host-associated > Plants > Roots > Nodule... | reverse complement strand
TTGAAACAACTTACAAGATTTTTTTGGAGATTTAGTGGTTGGGGGCTTTTGGCATCAAGTAGAAATCAATCCTTGAGGTGAGTTTCCTACATGGCTCTGATTGTTGATAGAACATTTAGATAAAAAAATTGATAGATGAATATGAGTTTATGCATATAGATAAAATTAGCTAAAACTGTTTTATATATTTTGTTCCCTTTAAATGCATTTCAATTGAAATGCGTTATTGATATTTAGATTGATATTTTGCAGAATGAATGAATTTGATACATCACATAATAGGGCTGCAACTACAGGGGATAACCTTAGAAGGAATAGAGAATAAGTTAAAGTTATAGAGGTTGATTCATTGTTATAGTGCAGCCATTCGACGAATACTAGTTAATTAGTAATACGAATTCATGAAATTTGCACTCAGTAAGTAATAGTGAATCTAGAGTATTAAAATTATTCCTACCTACATGTGGTCGATAAGATTATTAACTAGAATGAACCAAGGGATTTAGCAGGTATGCCTTGATTATTCAGATAAGAAGCGTTGCTATGATCCAAGTTAATGATCATGAACATCATTTAAAATGGATGGCTTCTGACAGGTAAAATAAATGTTTAACAATAGTTGAACGCTCAGAATTCTACAGGTTAAAATTGTCAGTTATTATTAAATAAAACAATGACATAAGTAATCAGTATTCAGTGTACTCGAACCATTAGTGTTTGCTGATTTTAATTATAATGAAATTTGGAGCAGCTCCGGTAAAGTATTGTTTTATTATATCTAACGCTTTACCGGAAGGTGGATATTATTGAGAATCCTCACACTCAATAATATTCACATCTGTTAAAATGACCAAGACGTTAATGCTTGTTCCACCTTTAAATTTCAGTCATGAATCATTTATGTCGTGTTGATAACTATCAAATAATGTTGATAATAAACTTGAATATTTATGACTATGCTGGATTATTAAGTAGAGGCCACTGTTATGGATTTAGTAGAGGAACTCACTGAGACGTAGTCTCATCCCAATCCTTTTTTTTCCTTCAGATAAACAAGTGATAAAGATAGGGTTGCTAGTGGCTTATCGGTAGAATACTATATAGCATTAAATTTTTATTTTTATTATGAACACTTATGAAATATGACTTCATGTAATTCCTAGTTTGTAATTGTTCTTGACTTCAATGCTATCTTCTAAGGACCATAGACTATTGATTACGATTCCACCCAACAAAAGACCATTTAGATATAACTGTATTTAGATTATTATTTTATGGTTGCCAAAAAACCTATCGTGTATTTTTCTAGTCTACATTATCATTTTCTCTTTAAGAATGTTGGCATGTTTTAAATCTAATTGTATTTAGATCATTATCATGTAGACAAGTTTTAATTCTGATGATGTTATTATGCTTAACAGCTACATGAATAATAAGTGGAGGCTCATATGGTGATCAATAAAGAGGGCAACAATAATCATTGCTTAGTAATGCCAAGGGAAAAATTCCCAAAGCTTTCTAATAAACAATGATGTAAAGTTAACACTCTTTCCTACTCCATCAACAACTCTATATTCATTTAGCTTCCAAGCAGTTGAGTTTTCAACCTAATTGTATTTCGATCATTATTCTTGCTTGCAATACGTATTGTTTCACATTACATTTGTTTTTTCCTACTATTTTCTGCAGGTTTTGGCTTCATAAGTTAGTGAATAAGGTGGTCTAGTGCTAGTAGTTTTTAGTTTGATGTTGTTGCATCGTTTTATTGCTTAGGACGTTTGTTGAGATGACTCTTGTTCTTGGATAGTTGAGGTTTTAGTTTCATGCAGTTGTCATCTTGTTTTTCTTTTGGTGCAGGGTGTTTCAGTGTTTTGAGAGGCATTGGTGGAAGCAATGGAAGATGGGTATTGGTAATTGTGTTTGTGGCTAAGGGTCGTGTCAGAGGTTTAAATGGTTAGTGTTTGCTTTTTTAACCTTTGGTAGTTCAGATGAAGAGTGAGTTTGGGTCATTTGAGTATCTCAGGTATTGTGTGTGATTTGATCGTGTACAAACCATTTGTTTTCGCCGATGTGTAGCTGGTAGCTTGTCATTTGTAGGTGCAAATATGCCATTGGGAGGTTTAGGAGGGTGGTAAGGATCCAGAAAGAGGTGCAAGTCTGTCTAGCGTGGATTCAAAATAGTATCTTGTGTAGGTCGGTCTCAAAATGGCTCGAGATGGTATTGTTTTGTCGGCAGTTTTGTTGATGTGTTTCTTGATTTCTACTTAGAGTTAACTTGGCTTTTAGTTTTGTAGTGGCTTATATCTTTTTTTTATCTCTCTCTATTTGCTAACTTTGGCTTTTGATTTGTTTGCTATTTTTGTTTTGTGGCATTGTTGATTATCTCAGATGTTGTGTCTTGTCTTGTTTAGCACACATTGTTGAAGTATTTCAAGATTTGGAAACACAAGATAAAGAGATGTAAATGATGTTTAAGCTTTTATTTTTCATAGATCAATGATAATTGACATTTTCAAGTGGGATATACATCAAAGACAAAAAAAATTATTTTGTAATTTTGATGATATTTCGATTGTAATGAATAATATGATTGACTAGTATTTGATTTTGTTATTTATTTATTTAAATCATATTTCAATTTTATATAAATAATATTTTACCCATGTTATTATACTTTTAAGTCAAATAATTATTTTCCTAAAAAAAAAAGTCAAATAACAAATTGTAACCATTTATTTTAATATTCTTATCCATTATAAACAAAAAAGCAATTCTTTGCAACGACCAAAATTCATTGAAATTGTTAATGAAGGGTCATTATAAAGCTGTATAGGAACGGTTTTGTCCACAGCAACGATTATAGAGCGATGCAATTACCTTAAAAAAGCATACTGAAAAATGATCCTAGGGCTACGCTTTTTCTCTGGTCAACGACGAAAAAGTGTAGCTATTGTGAACTTCAAGAACCGTTCTTTATAGACACCTAAAACTACGGTCTTTCTCATGCCGTTGCCGTTTGTGAATAAAACCGTAGCGTATTGATAACACAACGCCTCGGTCTGCCACAGACGAAAACCGTTTTGGTAGATTACGACAACGCTTTTTTCTTTTTTTACAACAGTTTTTCAGTGTTCCTTTAGGACCAAAATAATGTTGTGTGAAAATGATGCAAGCACTACTTGGACCAAGGTTCTGTTTACTGGTGTTTTTGGTAAACGTGACAAATTTTGATTAGTACAAGTAAATTTAAACCAGAAACCGTAAGACATGTTGTGCAATCTTTTTTTTTTTTCCAGAAAATAGATGAATGTTCATCATATTCATAGGTTGCTTTATGAACAAGATGAATAAAACTGTCTTTTGTATGAAGGCAGTGTCTTTCGACAGAAAGCAGTAAAGAGTAAAGAAAATGCAAGTAAAAATACTTAAAAGTTTAAACGCAAAAACTTAAAGAAATGTAAATTGCATTGCATTTGAATGTAAAGGTGGTTCAACAAATCAAGTTACATACATTTTGTGACTTTTTTCTCCAGACGTTGGTACTTCGAGTGCTAGAACTCTAAATGATTTGTTACCTGTTTTTCATATGAAAAATTATTATTTATACATAGAAGAAATGACCACAAAAATTAAACCGCTAAGAATTCCACTTCCTTAACCAGAAATTGCCTGTCTCCCAAATCCTTGACGTTTGAAACCAAACTCTTCACTAAATTAACTGAATGTCGAAAGGTGGTTTATGTTGAACGATCTCAGTATCAGTTGAACCCAGCAACCTCCAATCATGGACTTAGAGAATTTTGCAGTTTTGAACCTTCTTTTACCTGTCAAATGTACATAAGATAAAATATGGTCCAACAGGTTCAAAATGTCATTGACATTAATGTTAATTCACATTCTAATATGGAGCATAACCGTGAAATGGATCCTCTTGTTGATGCAAATGAGGAGACCATGTGTAACAACAATCACATCAAAGATATCCCTATGAACAATGAGGTTGATATATCAATTTCTTCCCGTAATAATTTACTTGATCAGGGTTATGAACGTGTTGTTACAATTGAAATGGAAGTGATTTTTATAAGTACGGAGGTGGAAACAATATTGATGCTAATTAGAGGACATCACATAATGTTATTGATAAGGCATCAGGTATTCAACTACTAGACGAGCATGAGGATAGGGTGCCACCTGATGGGGATAAACTAATTCCCGAGACACTATAGATGTTCCAATCCTAACTTCCGAGTCTAAGGTTGTTGGTAATGTTGTTCATAAGGAAGTGTCATTCACACCTTATATTTCAAAGAATCAGAGGAAGAAGGTTAAATCAAGAAGCATAAATAACAACTGCAACACCCCGCTTTAGGGGTGCACCATTTCATCATTCCATGCAATGTCGTTTTTCTTAGGTTTTTCATTAATTTTGTTTTCCTTCTGTTATTTTTTATTTCCTTCTTTTTTCCTTTAATTTTATTTTTATTTTCATTGTTTTATTTTTACTTTTTCTATGGGTAAGGTTTGACCCCCCACATTTCTAGATGTAGTTGTTTGTTCTTTTTCTAATATAATATTACGTGTATGCATGCATCTGATTCTTGTTTCATGGGGTTATCGACCTATCCGAGATGTCTATCAAACATTTTGTTGCAAATTAATACTCTTAACTGACCTAAAAAATCATCTCTATTTCACTTTCATTTCACATTGATATTATAATTTTTTAATAATTTTCTATTTCTTAAAATAAATTATGGATGATTTTTTTTATTTTTGAGAAAAAATAATACTTTATTCCTAAATAAAATAAATATTTAATGTTTACATTAATTTTTCCTAAAACTAATTAAAACACCTGTTTACTTTTTTGACCGTAATTAAAGCACTTGCTATTACTTTCTTGACCGCGATTAAAGCACTTGTTATGATTTTAAAATATATGCTTTTTTTTTATTTTAAAATATATGCTTTTAAAAAAGTATACTAATATAATTAATTTCGTCAAAGTTTTTTTTTTTCATTACTTTACCTCCTCTCCCAACTTCTCAAAATCATTATAAATTGGGAGTGCAAAACTATCTTTACTTCACTCTCAAATTATCTCTCCAATCTTACTTTAGGGTATGTTTTGTACCCTGTTTTTCCTTGCATCAATCAAATTGAAACATTTTTTTGTGTATAAATTTTTTTCATGTATTCTCCAATTTTTTATTTATATCATTGTATTGATTGATTGTTAAATAAATGTCTTAATACTCTTAAATTTTTAGGATTGAACTAGTGAAATATGAGTTCCAAGAATTTGAGGAGTAACCAACAAGAAAAGACAACTTTGCTGCCTATGGAGCCTTCACAGGAGAAAGGACCCTCTGAACAACATCATGTTCCTGTTATTGATTGTGACGAAAATGATGATGACGTCATTGAAAGTTCACCTGGAGCTTTTGCAAAGGTTTACACCTTTTTAGTTTTCTTAAATTTTACTTCTGCACTTTAAAACAGTATTGCAAAATGAGCAATTTATACATACACAACAATATTAAAAGTTATCATTTTTTTAGGTTAAAATATACTTTTGGCCCCCTAAGTTTTTCAAACTTGCGATTTTAGCCCCCCAAGTTTAAAAATAGCACTTTTAACCCCCCAAGTTTCACCCCCTTTGCAAAACCATGGCCCCACTTAATTTTGACTCGGTCAAAGCTGGTGTGGAAATTTTTTTATGAGCACTTGTGTTTCATGAGGAAAATCAAGTTTGGTTTAACTTGTTTGAGTAATTGTGATTTGTTGAGGACGAAGATTAGGGTAGAAGATGAAGAAGAAGAAAATTAGGGTTGAAGATGAATGGAGAATAATTTTTCAATTTTTAAAATTTTTAATTTTAATTAATTTTCACGTGTACGCACAAGTGGCAACATTTAATATAAAAAAATATCCACATCAGTTTTGACCGAGTCAAAATCAAGGGGGTCATGGTTTTGCAGAGCGGGGAAATTTGGGGGGCCAAAAGTGCTATTTTCAAACTTGGAGGGCCAAAATTGCAAGTTTGGAAAACTTTGAGGGCCAAAAGTGCATTTTAGTGTTTTTTATTTTATTTTTATCATTAGTAATTTATTATGTAGTGGATGTTTAAGAATCATTCGTTAAAACTTGTATTCTCATTTTTTGTATTTCTTCATCTTAGGCAGTGGCTAATGCGAAGAGAACTCGCAGGAGAACTCGCAAGAGGACTGAAGTTGAATCGAATACAGGTAACATTGTACTCCATTTTTTTATATAAATAAAAATGTATACATATTTGGAACAAACAAATGTATCCAAATACATGGAATTGTTTTTTTTATAAGGGAAATACATTGAATTGTTGGTTATATAGAAATCTAGAGTATTACTTTTCAAATATAATAATTTGTTTTTGTAGTTATAATGTTTATATGAAAATAATTATTATGCTGTTCTTGTTTTATCCTAATTAAAATGATGACTAGTTATTTGTGGCAAGGGGAAATGAACTTTGTGAAATCACACAATCATTTCGTGTATTTGTATTTTTTTTTTATCATCTTGATGTGATTATTTGCTATCACCTTTGTATTTCAAATTCGTTTACACTCCAACCAAAATAATATTTTATGGTGTAACACATAACTCAGAATAATTAAGACAATAATAACCCTTCAACCTTGTTAAAATCACATTCATGAAGAAAAATTGATGTGATCCATGAAGATTAAGATCTTAGAGCTAAAATTTGGGGAAAATAGAATTTCTCAACCGTATATGGCTATCACACAAACACTGGAAGAAAAGAAAAAGTTGAAAGATAACATCAAGCATACCAATAAGAACCTCAAACCACAAGAACATTGTATACAAGATATAAAAAGATAAATGAGACATAGAAACTGAGTGTGGTTTAGTTTTAAAGTTTTTCAAGAACATCACACCAATATATAAAGCATTAATGTTCCCTAAAAATTTGTGTCTAAAACAAGTTTAATCAAGAAGGAGCCTATTAACCCAAGAACCCTTAGATGAGATGACAAGAGTCTCTTCTACCTTAGTCAAGTTCATCTGTTCGAATTCAACCTTGGGCATGAAACAACGTTAAAACTCTTAGGGTGGTCTTGTCACCCATCTTGTTCTCACAAGGGTCGAAGGGTTAGTCTGCTCAGTTGCGCACAGAGGATACCTGGTTTACGCAAAAAGAAAACCTATTTGAAACAATTTCCATAAAAAAAACACTTTAGATGTAATTTACTTATGCATTAATTGTCTCACAATAGATTTTTTTTTCCAATAAAATGATCTAAAGGAGGAAGATGTTTTACATGGCCCATACATTGAATTAAGAAATAACATACATTAAATATTTATTTATGAACATCGGTGGATTCTAGGGTGATGGTTCAATTAAGTCCCTCACCGGTGGACCACTTAGAATCGTAATTAATAGTCATTAGATTAATCAAGTACACATATCTTATTATACACCATATACACTAAATTGTACCTCTCTTCCTTTTCTTCCCCTCTCGTCTCTTCCCTCCCCCTTGCTGCTATGCTCCCGTTGGATAAGAGTGTTAACAAAAGAGGAATACTGACTCTTCCCTCCACCCAATTCATGCCCCTACATCTTAAGCATGTGATTCTTTCTTTTATTTCTTTTTTATTGTATTGATACTTTTTTTTTGGGTTGAGACATGGTTCCTTCAAAATAGATTGCAATGTTGAATGATGGTGGTTCACACTTTAGACTTGAATTCATGGGAAGATGAAATCAGACATTTGGGGTTTTCGGAATTTCCATAAAATTCATCTTTTCTATTTTCTAATAATCTTTGTTGTGGGAATATGCCATTGTTCTTGGGCTATACATTTTTTACGTTTCATGGATTAATTTGTCAATGAACAATTTGTTGTGGTTCAAGGTGGATTTACCTGTTGAAGGTGGGGATATATTTTGTTGAGGGTGGTGACTTGACTTTGGGCGGAGGATGGCGGTAGCTAGAGATGACAGGGAAGATGTGGTGACTTGTGAGGGATTGTGTGATAAATGTGTAGATATTATCATTTTAATTTCTAATAAATCTAGATAGTTGATTAAATCAAACAGTATTTTTAACGTGGTCCACCGGTGAGGGACTTAATTGAACCCTCATCCTAAAATCCACCATGAATATCATATCTATTTCTTAAATAATAAAATAATTTTATATGCAAACAATATAAACTCAAAAGTTAAAGATTCTTCCTCGATAAAGAAATTTCACTCGCATATAATGATTTACTGTCGTACAGACTCTCCTTATCCATTTGGAAACAGACATATTATTTCATAAGAAATTATTATCAATCAAAATATTTTATCTCTACTTATCTAAAAGAGTGATATTAAACAAAATGAATTTTCACCCACTAACCATGATAATTTTGTTTCTACACATGCCAATTTATCAAAAGCCTCCCTCAAATTATTTAGTTCTACCTCTTGGTCCCACCCATAAAATATTTCATCTAGATATGAACCACAATTTCTCAAGCCTAAACTCTCAACCACTAATAATAATATAAAAGGTGTTAATGAATTATCATTTTTTTTCAAACGTCATAAGAATATCATCTAGGTTTGTTGGACAATCATTGATCAATTATAAAGAAGCATATAAAGAGCATACATGCACAAACTCTAAAGTGAAATTTTTCTGTAAAACCAACATTATGAGAGGAGATTCCAATCAAAGTGTGCGTGTTTGAGACATAACATATGTAGTACACGTGATTGGAACCATGCGGAATTCATATGTATCTGAGGCGAGTCAACAAAATTTAAGTCTTACTATGAACCTTATCAAATAAATGAAATTTGAAAAATGACCCAAAAGGTCAAACAACTAAGCCATCTTAACTTATACTGATGAAAAATATGTTTTTACATCTCTTAACAAACATCAATAATCTTCATGAAATCCTCTAATTAGAGTATTCCTTTAAAAAAATATGTTTATTAAGAGACTCCACTAAACATACTATACACCTTCAGTTTTGTACTTTAAAGGTGTGTTTGGGTTGAGGGTTTAGGAGGGAGGGAGAGGGTGTGTTTGGAGGGAGGGTTCACTTTTAATTTTTAAATTACGAACAAAGTAAAATGTTATTTTAAAATAAATAAGTGTTTTTGAAGTATTATATAATCATTTATCATGTTGTTAATTCAATTTTCTAAAAATCATTTTCCAATGTCCGTAATATAAAAAAGAAAAGTAAGCCCTACCCTCCCTTCTCCTCCTAAATCCTCCATCCAAACACACCCTAAGATAATTTTATACTTCTAAACTTGAAATACATTCAGGATCCCTCCATTACTCCAAGAACATTTTGAATTACCTTAATGTTGCGTTCAAAGACTATTGTTCACCATTTCTAACTTTGTTCCTTGTATCATGATGAGGTCTAATCTCTCTTGTCAAACTAATGTTGTTTGATTAAGATATATCTCATAATCTAAAATATTTTCATTTTCAAATACACATTGCAAATTTTGTGAGAAACTTTTAATTAGTTTTATGACAAGTGGAATTCTGTATGTAAAATAAATGAAAACTTAAGGTCATAAAATAAGGAATATGATAAAATAGAAGTTGAATATTTATTTTCTGGTCATGAACAATGTTGTCATTTATGAAATTTCTCTTTTATGATTATTACAGAAAATCGAAGTGCGTCACCTTATTTTAGGTCTGACGGGAGCTTTATCCATCCAACTGAAGATATTTATATAGATTTTCTTGCAGAGGTAATAAATTTTCATTCATGAAGTTCATCATATTTGCAAATGGATACGTATCAATCATGTGAACTTGAGTACTACTATGTTGCAATATACTCACTCGATTTATTATATTTTGATTATTGTTTTGGAAAACTACTTGGTCTGATTTTTTTGTTGTTGTCATTTTCAGAAATTAATGAAGTATTACATTTTTTTTTCTCATTACATGCTTGATCATTAAATAGGCTGAGAGGTAGTAGTAGTTGTTATCCTAGAAAAAATGATACAAAATCTAATCAGTGGATAAGTTAGAGGATATATTTAGAAATTGAATAGTTATTTATGAACTCTAAAATATTTATGCAAATCATTAACTAAGATGTGTTTATTTATTTATTTGTGGATGGCAAT
>Ga0228710_1012903_pt1 | contig 10182 bp, 7 predicted proteins | sample MedpolnodulmetaG_FD_177995 | JGI IMG/M metagenome (GOLD analysis project Ga0228710, IMG submission 177995) | Root nodule microbial communities from Medicago polymorpha collected in Santa Monica, California, United States - pink nodules | ecosystem: Host-associated > Plants > Roots > Nodule... | reverse complement strand
CAAACACACACAAGATGGTAACCCAGCTCGGTCCAATATGACCTATTCTGGGGGAGAGAGCAGCTCTCCAATCCACTATGAGAAGATGTTATAAGAGGTTACAAGAAATCAGCCTTATACCTAATCTCTACCCTTTGTTTCCCTCACCACACTCATATGAATCTTATACTAGAGAATACACAAAGGAAGTTTTAGATCCTTCCAATGATGTAATCTCACTACCCAAGGTGATTACAATGTTTATCCCAACCCTAGAGACCCTCCTTACAAAGATACTCAACCCTCAAGTTTCCCCTTTGTAAACCCTAGGCCTCTAGCTTCAGCTCTCTTCAAAAAATCTACAGAAACCACTAAAATACAAGTCACAGCAGTCCAAAATCGTGTCACGATTTTGTCCAATCGCGCCACGATTGTCTCTGAACAACCGTTGTGACCAGTCCCTTTCAGGGAAACTTGGTGAGGAAGTTGTTGAATCGCGTCACGATTTCCATCTCAAGAACCAACCTCTCTGCCAACCCAATCGTGTCACGGTGCCTGAAATCGTGACACGATTTCAGGTTTTCCTGCAATCACAATTTGAAGCCAATATACAACAGCTTTTATAATTACAGTATGGATGAGATTTGGAATTGACCAGAATGTGACATGATATTGTTTCATATAGTTTAAGATAATCTTATGTTTGGAGCGAAATCTGAAGAAAGCATGGTTCTACAAATAATAGGTTGATTGGTATGTTGTGGTTGTGGTAAACCTCAATTTAGTTCACTTTTAAGAGATAATTATGTTGGGGGAGTTTGCATTCAAAATCTTAAGACGTTAGATTACTTTTTTTAAAAAAAGGATGAATCAATTTTCTCATATATTTTTCATTTACTTTAGTTATAGTCTACGTGAAACTACCGCTCACACTTAGATTCCAATAACTTTTAGATTATTGTCAAGCAATTACATAAATAACTAACTTTTTGACAAAATAAATAAATAGCTAACTTGATTAGCTATTTATTTTGCAAATAATATAATATACCATATTATGAATGAAATGATATAAGCATGTTTATTTTCCTAAAAAAACAAATTAAATCAAAACAATATATCATTTATTTATATTTGTTTGAATGACGGGCATAGGATATGAAGTGTGAAAAACAAAAACAAGGGTTTGAGTTATGTTCCCAAAAAAACTGTTTGACTTATGAGATAGAAATGGAAAGGATCCATATGGATGGTTATGGCGTGAGCAACTTGAGAGGAGTAGGTGGCGCAAGAAAGCAAGTGAAACAGGACGGAAATTCTATATGAGACGGAGGAGATTGCATTCAAAGTGGAGTCATTCTTTATTCTTGTCGTTTGATTTGATAAATATGGTTACTATTGATTTCATTTTCATTATGGCAATGAGAATTGAGATATTCTTTACTATGTTTTTGGTATACATGGCCATCAGATTTTTTTTTTCTCTCAATGGAGTCATTCTTTACTAATGCTTGGGTTTTACAGTTTAATTTTATTTTGCAATTTTATTGTTTGCCCAAAATAAATTATCTTTATTCTTGAAATAGGAACACATGTGAATTGTCAACGTGTCAATGAATCAATTTTCAAAAACACTGTTTAATGAATTGTGTGGTTGAACCGTGAATCGATGATAGAATTTCAATGTGCAATTTTCAAAAACACTGTTTACGTGTTTCGGATGAATGATGACCAGCTTTTGCATGTTCTACTCAATCTATTAATTTGTGATCAACTACGACTAATTGGTAGATTTTGTCAGCAAAAAACAGTGGTAGATCTTCAATTGGATAATTGAAATTAGGATCTTAGTTAAGGCATTGGTTAAGGAATCTAAAAGTAGAAAAATTATTTTAGAAATATAAACTGTTACTTTTGACCAACTAATTATTACAACATTTTTTAATAAAATCTTACTTCTTTTGACTGCCTAACCAATGCTCGGGGCACTGGTTAAAAAAATTATTATGCCTTTTGTATGACCAAAATGTGAATACTAATATTTCAATACTTCAAGTTCCTGGGTCTTTATGTTCTACTTTAATTACACCCCAAATATATTGTTGATTACATCCAAATTTACTTAAAATTTGAAGTTAATACCAAAATTGTCTTTTTCCTATAAAATTTTTGAAACTCTTTTTTCATTATCGTACTCTAAACTTTCACCTTCTCACACAAACAATCATATATGTGCAACTCATCTCAATGAAAAATTAAAGATTTTATCATAACATCTTCCACCCATACTCTAATGCATACAAGTAAATGGATTTCTTCTATTTTTCAAATTTTCAATAATTTCGGGTTTCCATTTAGTGTTTGTTCCATGTCCTTTGTCTTCTATGGGGAAGTAGTTTTTATATGGTGTGTGCGTTAACTAGGTTTAAGTGTTAACCTCATATTAACGTAATTTAAATTTACGTACCATTAAAACTTAAGGTTAACACAAATTAAGCTAAGGTATGTACGCTTAAACTTAATTTAAGCATGTACAAATTCTTAACCTCTTGCTTAAGTAAATTAAGTTTAAGTGTGTGGATACTTAAACTTAGTTTAGGTATGTACAAATGTTAACTAAAGGTTAATGTAATTTAAATTTAAGAATGACTACATCACTTAAAATAAAGTTAACGCAAACTAAGTTTGAGTATGTATATGTAAACTCAATTTAACTACGTACATGTAAACTCAGTTTACTTATGTACAAAATGCTACCTTTACCATTTATATTTATGTACGTTCATTTTTACTTAAACTGAACATATCTCATATAATCAACAAAGCACATGCAAATTAGGAGTTAGCAACTCTGAGTACAAAATATTTGAAGAATCAAAATTGAAGGTTATTTTTTAAATTTGGAAAAAGTTGCGAAGAAAATGAAGAGAAAGTTAATTGGGTTTTGAAAGATGAAATCTATGACAAAAGAACACATCATAAGTAGAGTAGTGGACAATGGACATGCAGAACAACATCAACCACTTGACAAAAATTGCTCTTTAGGCATTTTGGATTGCACATAAGCATCTCAAACTTTCAAAAATACCCTCATCTAGAGTTATGAACCGTTTAAATCTAGGTTTATATATGCAGTTTTCCCCCGTTATGTTTCAAAACGTTGGGATTTTGGACTCCTAATAAAAATAATAATAATTTTCTCTCTATCTTTAGAGAAACATGCTCATTTGACCATCTAACTAATTTAGGACAATTTGCTTGTTTGACCCTCTATCTATAAGGAAATAAGATCCTTATATTTGCAAAAGTTGCAATTTTGGCCCACTGTTTTGGGACACGAGACATCTTCTTGGCAACTTTGCAACGTTTTTTAAAATTAAGGGGTAAAATTGTTTTTTTTGTTATAGGGGACAAAATCACAACTTTTTAAAAGTTAAGGGCGAATAAATGCATATAAGCCTTAAATCTATTAAATGAATAAACTTTTCTTGAATGTTCTACCTCATGTTTCTAGACCAAACGCATGACACTTTGTTAAATCTGTTAAACATTTAGTTGATCTTATAGGTCTGCGTCGCCGTTTGTTCATACTTGTGCAGCTTCTTTGCTACGAACAGGTGGTAGGACTTTTTAGATCAGTTAATCGTGTAACCGATTTAAAAAGTCATGTGAACCATAGCTAACTCTGGTTCGTAACGTAACTTCAGGCGAAGGAATTTTAGGAAGTCGTGGTGAGCAATCCAAAGGGGGTAAATAGCAATTTTCACAAGCTTGCATTTTAGCTAGTGTACAACTATAAGGGATCCAAATCCGAGTCCGTTTGATATTGAAGAAGGTTTTCTTGCCACTATGTGTCTTTTTGGTGGTGGTCGGGGTTCGAACCTCAGACCTTGCATATTTTATGCATTGTCCATACGAACTGAGTTAAGCTCACGAGGACTTGCCACTATGTGTCTAGTTGATCTCTAACTATTTGAAATAGAAAAAAAAAATAGAAAATTGATCTTCTAACTAAAAATGCTCTTTAACATCCCAAAAGTACGAAAATACCCTCAACGACAGTTAATTTCCATTTGTTTTCAACGGCAGTTAATTTCCGCTTGGTAAAATCTCGCTAAAGTTTCCCTAAAGTTTTCTTTTGTGAACTTTAGCTAGCGGCAATTAACTGTCGTTGAGAGCGAACACCAGTTAACTACTGTTTTTTATATTTTGATATTCCGGGTGTGTTAAAAAGCAATTTTTGAAGTTAGAAGAGCAATTTTTAAAAAAATATAGTTTCGAGTGCAATATACTCAACCGATTAGAACCATGGAAGTTCCTTTCCCGCAATAAGGTTTGAGTTTTGAAGATGTTTTTCGGAAGATTTCTGACTTTGAAAGTGTATGTATTTTTCTGTTATTTAATTTTTGCAAATGAAAGTTATGTGAGGTGTAAGAATGAAAGCACCAAAATGTTAGAGAATGTAAAGAAAACAAAATTGAATTCCTACGTGGAAGGGTTAGCTGATGGATAGAGAGAAATTTGGGTTATTTTCACTTGCTCTTCTCATTTTTTACACAGGCTAATATAATAACTTGGGCAATTGAATTGGTTATTATGCAGTTACCCATCATCCAGATAATGTGTAATATACTGCCCAAAAATATAAATTAGTAAAATATGATTCTTGAATTGGTTATTATGCAGTTACCCATCATCCACTATGTTTAGTTATGCGTTTGGTTATGCGGTGGTTATAATTGATTTTGATTGAATTGATTTTGTAGAATTGATTTCAGTTAAAAGTGAGTTTAACATAAAGTGATTTGTATTTGAATACATCAAAACAGAAGTGATTTGTATATAAAATGATGTTCGGATATTTTGTATCAAAATTAATTTTGAGTGTGGAAATGACCAAAGTGGGTTTTAACATGTAGATTAATTTTCTCATTCATTTATTTTTTTTATCATTCATTTATTTTGGTTTTTTTTTTCTCAATCATTTATTTTGGCTAATATAATTGTTAATATAATTTTTTTTTTAAAGGTAATTGTTAATATAATTGGTTGATACATTTGGGACATTTTTCTTGTTTCGTCATCTTTGATTTTTTTTTATGTTCATTTTTTTTTGTACAATCTTTTTTATGTTAATTGATTAAATAAAATACAGTCAAATACGTTGATTGGGTAGTAACTATAAAAAATGGGAACTTCTACGGTACACCTCACAAATTGAGGTGTACCGGTACTCTTGCTTCATAAATTTATAAGTTAACCCTCATTTTATAAAATAAAGAGCTATTTGTCAATATTTATATTTTAGAAAACATCATTTCATTGATTATAAGAATCATATTAAATTTTTAACATTTTCTCATAAAAAATAGTCAATATTCTTTATTATGAGTAATAAAAATTAAAAAAAAAATATTTTATTTCGTCAACGCTTTTGGTAAATAAGATTTAATTACTATAATTGTCAATGATATAAAATAATTGTTTTCCTTCAAAAATATAACTTATTTAATTATTAATTTAACAAATTGGTGTACTAGTACACTCAAAATTTTGGGTGTACCATAAAATTTGTCATAAAAAATACGTTGATTATATAAAGAAAGAAAAAAAAAATCTAAAGGCAGCCGACTCAGGATAATAATGGGTCATTTATTTTAGAGTAAATTACACTAACCTTGCTTGAGGGTTACTAAAACAACACAAACACCCCCTCTAGTTTTCTAAACTCACTTACCTCCCTTTCCTTCTAACTGTGTTAAACTTCTGATAAATAAATAATAAATAGGTTAAATTACTCCATGGGTCCTATAAGTTTGAGGTTTGTAACAGACCGGTCCTTTAAGTTATTTTAATCACACATAAGTCCTTTAAGTTTGAGGTTTGTAACAGATTGGTCATTTAAGTTATTTTGGTCAGAAATAAGTCCTTTAAGTTTGTAAAAGTTTTCGATTTAGTCCTTCTACCACATCATTGTTTGGTTAATAGAAGGACTAAGTCGAAAACGTTTACAAACTTAAAGGACCTTTTTGTGACCAAAATAACTTATAGGACTAATCTGTTACAAATCTCAAACTTAAAACTGCTACAAACTTTCTCTAAATGATCCCTGATTAACGATGGGTCATAAAACTAATGATGAAAAAAACAAAAAATGGTTAACGGAAGATTAATGGTGTTACTATAGAAAGGAGTTGTTAAAATTAGAGGGGATGTTAGTGTCATTTTAATAGACCTCAGGGGAGGTATGTGTAATTATCCCTTTTATACTCGTCCCTAACCTCTAGACAATGACAATGTAGCACATAAGTCATAACAACTAGAAATCAGCCAAGATGAAAAGGATAAAGCTGTAAAATATCTAGTGACTTTCATAAAATTGATTTTACCCAGACGCAAAAGCTACACCTGGTAGCTTCTATTGGAATCGATTTTGAAAGGAAGAATCACTTCTCTAAATGGTTGCCAAACATCTTTCAAATGCCATGAAATCCCGTTTGCAATGAAAAACACACGTTTAAGGCATATGAACGCAGAACCAAACAGGGGCTAATTTGGTTTCTTCTAATTAGTTCTTCTAATGTGGTAAAATGGCACCAAAATCATTACTCTTCTATGGAATGAGATAAATGGATTCCTTTCATCAAGAGAAGGAATTGGTTCTCCAGAAAAATGAAGAAAATAGACTATGCAATATGCTAGGTGATTTTATTCTTTCATGTGATTAGCATATTACATTGACAGTGCTTGTAGTTCACTATAATAAGCAAACAATGATCGAAGTTACACATTTACAACGAACACGGCACATGCCTTAGCCAAAACAATGAACTTTAAATCATTGAACATCTTTCATGCTTTAAAACAGCAACTGTTCTCAAAACCACTCCATCCTTAACTAAGCTGACTGGATCAACAACGATCCAAACTGGCCATATTTGTCGCAAGTCCAACACCACACGCAGAATCTCCCGAAAGCTCCACATAAAACCATTTGATCAATCGTGGATTTGCATATCACTGCGACATCCACGCATTTAGGTAACACCCTCATTAGACTTTTCCACCAAATCATCTCAGCAATCTCACTATATGAGAGGATTTCATCACACTGCCTTAAGTTTCTAAGTGCTTGCAAGTATATCACCCCATTAGGAACCTCGCGACACCATCCTCAACACACTCCCTATTTTAAGGTCAGCTCTAGAGCTACACCCTCAATAACAGTTCTATAAACTCATATCCTAACTAAAATAATCCAAACACATAAAAGGGATTTTGAAGCTTGAACAAAATTATAGTATATACCCAAATATGCACGAAATAAAGGAATATTTTCACTTTATTTAACCTTCCTCTAGAATCACAACTTATAAAACCAGTAATCTATTTCTAGAGATTATATAAGCAACAAATTGAATCATAAATAGTAAAATACACAATCTGTGATCTATCACGTAAAATTAACAAATAAAACCAGAGACAAAAGGGAAATTTCACACCATATCCACAGAATTTTATTAATATGATATATCTTGTGGTAAAATGGCTAACAAAATCACCAATCTTCCACAATAACCTTAAGAATGAGGGAAATGGATTCCTTTTTTCAAGAGAAGGAGTTAATTCTCCTTCTGATAAATGAAGAGAAAACACACTAAAACACCAGCTCTGTGATTTCATTCTAGACCTTTTCCTCAATTTGCAAGTATGTTAGAATTACAATTTTTCTTATGCCCACTATCCATCATTTCCTCGCACAGCACAAGCATATTCTAACCTAATCAAATTACACATCTTATCATTGCACAATAGTCCCATAATAAATGAAATGCTCATGTGACCAATGATAAAGTGAAAAAAAAGAAGCTCATGACTTATGCATAACAAGTAGGGATGAGAAAGTCCAATCTAAAGACGAATCCAATTAAATTTGGTTTTGGTGTGTTTGTAGTGATAATCCTTGGTTTTCTAATCCAACAAAAAACGAGAAAAGGTAGACACAAGTAAGACAAAGGCAATTTTTGTTTTGTTTTGAAAGAAACATGCTTATCGCAATTTATTAATAATAATAGTTTCAATACATTGTGGGTTATGGAAATAAATAACGGGACTAGTTAAAAGTGTGGCTTCTCCTGCAAGAGTATGAGGTACCGCATTTGCATGTCACCTTGTGAACTCCACCCAAGAGTTTGTAAACCAAGAAGCAAATATAGATCGGCAAGATGTGATGATATGTCCAAATTCAGAGATATCTTCTCATCTAGATTGGAAAGCATCACACGCAATTTTAGAATTGATCTCAAAATCAATGATGTCAAAGGACATATCACTTAACCATTGCAAGCCTTCGAATAAACCAAAAGCTTCTCCTACTTCAACTTGATAAACACTAGGGGAACTAACTGTTTTGACAAAAACAAAATCGCCTTCAGCATCACGAACGCAAATGCCTATACCTGTTTGGTTTTGAGTGGATGAGAAAGCAGCGTCAATCTTACATTTAACGCGGCCTATCGAAGGCTTCTGCCAGCAAACTGGAGTAGCAGAAAACGCGTGACCAGCTGCTGAAGCTGTAGCAGCACGCTGAACAGCACCATGGTCCTGCTGTGCATTCTGCAGAGAACTGTGACTTGCACTTCTAGTTACATTTGTAAGCTACCAGTCATCCACCATTGCACACGCTCGCTCAGAAACTGTCACATAGACCTCCGAAACATTCTCCCAGACATTTGAATTCCGGTATTTCCAAAGGCTCCAAAGAATTGCAGCAAAGATCTTCCGCTGTTCAATAGTTAGCGTTTCCAAAAGGAAGAAAGTCGCCTCTGCAGTCGAAGAAGTGGTGAGGACAGCATTCTGAATTGTGGGACAAACGCCTGTCATATGCCAAACTTGGTTCGCAAAAGGACACTAAAAAATCAGATGAGGAAGATCGTCATTATTAGATGTACAGCTCACACATTGTGTAGGACATTGAACTCCTTTATCATGAAGATGAACCCGAGTTGGCAAACTACCCCTACACATTCTCCAAACTAAATTTCTGACCTTAGGCGGTACTCTAAGTTTCCATATTCCGGACCAAAAACCAGGACAGTGGAGATGAGATGAATCAATAAGCTCTTCAACGCATAATCTAAGCACTACACATGGAATACCGGCCATCTTGGAATGTCTCCGACCAAGGAACATAAATCAACTTCAATCTTTTCTTGGCAAAGTCAAACAACCTTCATAGATTCATTTCAAATCTCATAGGAAGGACATAGGTGTTCCCACCTTTATTAAAATCGAAAACGAAAAAAGAGTTTTGTTGGGATTTTGTACACCAGAAGGAATTCAAGGAAGTCAAAAGCTATAAGGTTAATCCTCCAGCTATATCACCTCCTACGAAGCAGAATATCAGGCTTTGATAGCAGGCATTGAGTTCTTAATTGATTTTAGATCAATGAATGGTTTTATTCGAGGGAATTTATAACTGGCTATTAATCAATTAAAATTAAACTACACATGTGAGAGTTCTAATTTGTTAAGGTATTTTGAGATTTCTAACATATTAATTTCAAAATTTGATGAAGTCTAGAATATATCGATCGAATAGAAAATTTCCATGTAAATGGCATCGATCAAAACGCCTTTGGATACAAAATCTTAAGAAAACATTTTCATCGAGTTTCAAAGATAAATTTCTGAATCCAACTTCCATGTCATGAATATCAGTGAGTTTAAGGGTGCGTTTGTTTTAACTTTAAAAAAATAGATTGAGATTTTTAAAAAAATGTAAAGTTATTTCTGTTTGTTTATTATCATAAAAATCATTTTTTAAAGATTTAAAACTCTTACACTTGAGTTTCTTATAAAAATATTTTGAATAAACTACTTGAAATAGCTTTTCATTTTAAGGCTAAAAATGATTTTTCTGTGAATTTTCATCATATCTGTTTTACCAAAAAATATTATAATTTAGTAGAAATTATAAATAATTTCATACATACTATTGATTTTAAAATATTATACCAATTGGAGGTTCTGGTAGGTTTCAACTAGATCCATCTCTCCGAGTATTAGTTTCATTATAAATAATTTCATACATACTATTGATTTTAAAATATTATACCAATTGGAGGTTCTGGTAGGTTTCAACTAGATCCATCTCTCCGAGTATTAGTTTCAAAACCGCTTCCTCCTACTCATCATCCTTCC
>Ga0228710_1012902_pt1 | contig 10184 bp, 7 predicted proteins | sample MedpolnodulmetaG_FD_177995 | JGI IMG/M metagenome (GOLD analysis project Ga0228710, IMG submission 177995) | Root nodule microbial communities from Medicago polymorpha collected in Santa Monica, California, United States - pink nodules | ecosystem: Host-associated > Plants > Roots > Nodule... | reverse complement strand
ATGAAGTTACAACCATTCCAGCCATACATTCAATACATAAAATCTGAACAAAACAGTTTTGCAGATACATTAACAAGAGAATGGAGCAAGCCATAAAACTTCTTCAAAACAACATCAAGCAGAAGGATGAACAGCTAGGCGTCTTAGAAGCTAGAAGGAAAAAGGTCTCTGACGAGAGGGGGGAAATGATAATCACACTAAAAAGCTTACAAAGCATGGTAACAAATTCAGATGAAGTTCCTAAAGATGACGAAAACTGGGACTTGTTGGGTCAAGATTCTACAAAATACAACTACTATGTAAAGTACACAGCCCCAGAAGAATAAAAAATCCCCATTGAGTCAATAGCACCTAGTGGTTGGAGTTCAACAACTGAAGATCAGAAATCAAAATCTTCAGCACCAACTTCAGAAACAACCTTAGATAGCAAAAATCATGGGCTGAAGAAGTCGAAGAAGAGGATGAAGCAAGAAAAAATGGTTCAACCATCCAAACAAGCGATCCCGTAGACAATGAAATGGGAAAGTTTGAAGCATATGTCATTTTCGATGGTCCAATGAAGGGCATCTACAGAAAATGGGAAATTGCAAAGCAACATATCATCGGCAAAAATGTAGTCACAAAGGCTACAAGACGATGAAAGAAGCTGAACAGGCACTGCACAGTTCATACAAAGAGGTTACATCAACAAAAGACCTCCGGAGATCTCCAACAATGGAAACAAAAAAGAAGACGTCAATTGACAAAATTCGCCAGCTCGAACACCAAAAGAATTTCCAAATAACTGATCCAACTTATTTAGAGTTCAGTCTTAGATGGAAATGGTTAAACAACTATGTAGAAGAATTCACCATTGAATATTTTTACCCAATCAGCAGATTTGGTTGTACCAAAGCAGTTATACTACCAGGAATAGACAACACCACATGTCTATCTTTCTATCAGAATGGTTTAATTCATACTATATATATGGAAGAACAACCAGGAAAAACATTTGGAGAACTCAAGTTCCTCCCAAACGAGTTACAAAATTTGGCACAAAAGTTCAACAATTTGTTTGCCAAAGGGAAAGAGATCTTTCTTCAGATCAACTCTACATATCCTTGGTATGATGAAATTACCTCGGATCTTATCTCTAAACCATTGTATCTAATCAAGATTGGAATCTCAAACAAAGAGTACCCAGTTATGATTAGAGAAAGCACCAAATGGAAACCAGCTGTATATGTCAATCAAATGAAAAACATGCATCAAAAGATTTCCAGATTGACACAGCAGACAAACTACAGAGTAGTCTACGAAGACGCCTCAATAGTCGTATACAGAGACTCCAGAAAACCAGTAAAAGACAAGGATGTCAAAGTAGTAAAAGACTTTGAAAAAAAAATAGATCAGTTAAAAAATGATCATGAAAAATTACCACGAGCCATATAGGAAGAATGCTGTAGGTATTTTGGTACATATTTCAAGGGACACGTGTGTAAAAGTTGTCCAAAGAAAACGTCGGCACAAAATAACAATGAAGAATCAATCATTAAGCCAAGCGTCACGTAGTAGGCTAAAGTGCACAGTGGTACCTTATCACATCTGAGTCAGACGGGGACCACTTAGTGATAAACCTTATCGCTTTACGCATAAGGAAATAATTATGGAAATTATTGTTTGTCTTTTTATTTGTTGTATGCATTTTATTAGCTGTTGTGAAAGGGACATGTGAACCACCTGTGAGTCCTCTTCACTATAAATAAGAGCTTTTATGCTCATTTGTAAACAATGAATATTGAAGTTCAATACTACTAAGTATTTCGTTCCTATAAAAACTTGTTTTTATAGAAGTAGCTCTTGAGACAAGACTCTAGAGGAGCTAGATCCTTGAGGTAATACTCTGGAGGGATCACCCAAATCAAAATATAATCATTCTGAAGATTATATCTAGCTACAACAAAACCAAAAATATCAACAAAATCTCAAAGAAGATCAAATCAAGTATGAATATATCTTTATTAAATTCAAAATTTACTTTTCAGTATCATATTATTGACATGATAAACATTATAGAATATGATTGAGGTTTCATACTTTGAAGGAACATCTAGTTATTATGCTGATGGCATAATAGATAATAAGATAGAAGAAGTAGATTTATCTTTAACTGCTGAAGAGAACTTCAAAAGAAAGTTTAATAAATTCAAATAATTTTTCTTAAGAAAAAATATTTTGAAATTTGGAATAATGATCGGAGAAGAAGCAATTCCAATTAAAACTACTCAAGGAAATATAGTCATATCTATCATAGATAAAACTCAAATTGAAAAAAGAATTGAAACATTTTCTGAAAAAGAAAAAAAGTAAAATTGGTTATATTCATATATCAACTATTCAAATTTTAATCAAAAGCACCTTTATGAAAGGTATTGATTCACCTCTAGAAATAGCCCTAGAAGACTCTAGGATTTTAGACAAAAGACAAGCAACAATTGCACAAGGAAAGTGTAATTTAAAATATGGAAAAATAAAATTTGATATAAATTTACAAATGGGATTATCCCTAAAAGATAAAGATCTAGATAGATCTATAGTTTTTCATTATAAGTTGAAAAACTCGAATTTTATGAAAAAGGGTAATCATCCTTTTACAACTTGCTATAAAATGAATTATGCTTTGAGTAATTCACACCATAGCATAGAATTTATAGGAAAAAATACGATTCATATTGATGAATTATTCACACCTTTAGTTACCCTAAAGTCACCTATATTTAGAAGTTTAGCAAGAAATAGCTTTTCTTTGATAGAAGCTGAGAAAGATCTATTTGAAGAAACAGAAAAACCGTTATTCAGGAGTCAAAGCCTAAGAGTAACACCACCCAAAAGAGATTTTGAAATCTCAGAACAAAAAGAGTTAAGTAAATTATAAAGCTCAGTAGAAGGGCTGTCTTTACAACTTGAAAAATTAGACAAAAGAATCTAAATAATCTAAATTTATCTATGAAAAAAGTTTTCTGCACTCTGCCTCAAACTCTGGTATCAGAGCAAACATCGATCTTGGAATATGAAAAGTCTTATAAAAAAAAATAAAAATAAAAAAAATAAATAATGATTCCACGTGGCACTCTCCTATTAGGCCACATAAATGACTTCACCAAAAAAGTCATATGGCTGACTTCACCATTGAAGCCCCCTAAATAATATACTTCCTTACGAGGATTGCATTCCGGGTATAATAAAATATGATTGCATAAAAAACTAAATTTTGGATATAAGGCTCTGTGGTTTATTTTGGAACCTGTTAGATGTATTTAATCATGGAACATGCTTTACTTTTTACACAAATTTGCTAAAACCAATTTTGACCGCAAAAACTAATATTTTGAGTAGGATATGATTGTAATGTATGAAAAAACTTTTTCTCAAATGATTTAATACTGTTGTATTTTTATAACTGAATTCGAACTCATAACCTCTAACTAAGATGGAAGAGATCACTTACCATGTGATCAAAGTACTCGTGTTGTGGCCCATACTTTCTATTTATGACAAAGGTTCACACTAGTACTCACAAACTTCTCGCCCCTACGGCCCTACCTCTTGGATAATTTAGCAAGTTTTTGCCTTCCATAAAAGTTGAACCTGATTCCTAGGGGATAAATACCTCAATTCCTTAACTTCCTCTACGTGTTGTGTTTATGATCAATAATTGACCGTGACTTGCACGTTTTTTTTAATAGGTTAGGAGTAAGGGAGAGCATCAAGGAGAGCGCGAACATCCCAATTAAGTTGGCACTTCTGGGCTACCCCAATCCTAGGTCGCCTTCCCCATAATAATATATATTAAAAAGAAGAGGAATAATATATACAAAGGGTGACCAAACCAAAAACCTCAAAGAAAACAAAACAACAAAATAAATTAAGGAAAACGAAAGTTTGGCAAACGGTAACTGTCTCTAAAAGAATCGTCCGTAATAAAAGATGGCATAGCAGCCATGATTTGGTAATTTATCCGCACAACATTACCTTCCCTGTATATATGTTACATGATAACCTGAACGCATATATGACTTGCACGTAAGAAGACCGTAGTACATACATAACTCGCGGTGACAATCATCATTTATAGATTTTGTGGATAATATTTTTCAACAATTATTTAATAGTTGAACCTTATTGTTGTAAAAAAAGAAGAAGTAATTGAGCGATTAAGAAAAGAATTTTCAACACAAAATACAACTTTAATACGTTGAAAGAATCTCTATGTTTTCCATTTTAGGTAGAATATAAGCCAATAACACTTTATCTTTGTTTCTCCCCACACTTCCTCTTATTCGAAATCATAAACTTTGCCCATGTGAAAAATGGCTAAGATGGAAGAGAAAGAAAAGGATTGAATAGAATGAACCATACACAAAAGAAGAATCAAAGCTTCACCCATCAATTTCTGGCAAAATATTCGAGTGATGGTGAATGCATGACAGTAAGTGGATGAACGCACATTCAATGGACATATAGTTTAGATTGGACTTTGAATTCAAAAAGAGGTGTGACCAGCTAGCAATTACTTATTTCAATCTATTCTGTGTTTCAAAAATAGCTAAGCAATAAAATGGGTTGATTTCTTTCTAAAGAGTGGTTTGGGGTAAAATGGTGGGAATTTTATGCTGCTTTCTTGGATCTTTTGAGACAATAAAATTAATAAAATTAAATGTACAGTAAAATTCTCTTCATAAGCGATCTATTTGACCAATTCACACAAATATAAATACTAAGAATACTCTCTTTTTGACGATTTCTCTAACATTCACTTTTTTTTAGGTGAAACTCTGATAAATCTCACTAATTTATGTGAGACTCATTTTCAAATTGTGGGAACCACGTCAGTTCCACCTAATAAAAGAGTGAATGTGCATATCTTCACACAAATTAAGTGAATAAATGAAAGAAAAAATCGAACTTTTACAAAAGTACTCTTATTATGTATCGATGTATTTTTTTTTTTACCATAAATGCAAAGTACTATAAGATACTCGTATTGAATTAGAATAGATGATAGTAATATTAATTAAATGTTATAATTGAAAAAAATAATTAATTTTGTATTAAAAACCGAAAGAAATCAAATTATTTTGAGACGAATTTTTCTTACAAATAGTTAATTTATTTTGATAAGGCAGGAGTATCAATTTGTAGCCAAACGATCAAGGGAATGATGGAAATTAGCGGCAGAAGAAAAAGTAAAAAGAATTTTAAGAAAAAAAGTATGAATGAAATAGAGATGGAAAATGTTGTGTACATACTCTTGGGATGTACACACCTTGAGATAAAGAGAAAATGATACTAACATGATTGATGTAATAGATTGATGAAGTGATAGAAACAAAAAATAAAGATAAAATATGGTGTTAAATAAATGTAGGATAATAAAGGATGTCAAAATATCATATTTGAATAAATATATGTCTGACAAAAGTATAATAATAATGTTAAAGAATGTATAAATAGAGGTAAAGTACTAGAACTAGAGGTTTTCATCGTTCTCTCTCATTCATTCATGTTATTACATTCCTCATCAAAACCTTCTTACCCTTAAATTTAGCTCGTTGAACACAACCTTCTTCTCATTCACAATCCCAACACTCCAAAAACAATGAAAACTTTTCTTTTCATTCTCATTTTTTCCTATGCACAACATAGGATCACAATCATGGGTGAAGATAACATTTACCTTGTGCCACACCAAGTGCTATCTTCTTTATTCTATGTATCCAAATATTAATGTAAAACATAGTATTAGAGATAGCATTGGGGTGACACAAGGCATAAATTATCTACACCACCATGATTGTGAGTGGTTCCTATTGTTACATTAATCCAGGTCATGAGCACACCATATTCTTGTTCTTTACTTTTATTGATTTAACATTTTTGGTTTTAAAACAATACTTGTGATGTAAATGATTTTTATGATGGTGTTGTAGTTGTTGTTGTTGGAATTTTACTAATTCTCTCCTATGCTTTGACTACAAAGGCAACGGGGTTGACGTGGAAGGCAGTGATAAGATGACACGTAGAGGTAATATATACTTTCTTCTTGGACTCTAGGAACAATTGTTTATCAAGAAAATATAGTTCTTAAATCCTATATATGAACTTGTATTCTGTTGGTTGAGAAAATGATAAAAAAATAGACTTGCTTGATAGATTATGTCGGGCTGGCCAAACAGATTAAGAGGTCTAAAACAAAAAATTTAATATGGTATTTAAAAATGTCTGTAGTTTATTTGTCGTATAATATACTTATAACCAAATTAATTTTTTAGAGACTTTTTTTTTCACCTAAAATTTTGTGGCCTAAAGCCCTTGCTTGGGTTGCTCGGCCCTTAGGCCGGCCCTAAGATTATGACTTACTAATAGGAAAGCTAAAAGCCTTCTAGAGTTGTATTCTGCAAGCCATGGCTCTTATTTCCTATTTCCACCATAATCTCTTTTTCTTTCTTTGTAAAGAAAATAATGGCTAAACCTTTGGAGAAAACACAATTTTAGAGAAGGGCTTAAACTTACACATGCATATTTTGTACAGGTTTATTTTCTTTTCGGTTCATCTGTTTGTCAATATTTCTACAAATCTTTTCTTCTTACATATGGTAACGGTGTGTTATTCATGTTTTTTTGGCAGGAAAGTAGAAGAAAGTATATGAAAAGAAGGAAGCATCTTTCTGCTCCATATAATTCATTTTCTCTCTCTATCTTTAAGCTATATTCTTCTTAATCCAAGTTGTTTTGTGATTTTCATAGTGCACAATATTGTGGCTTTATGTTATTATCTAAAGATGTTGTTTGAACAATTTTTCTCCAAGAATGGCATCTTGATTAGTTTGCTTGTATTCAACAGATGTTCATATTTTGAGTGAAAAACAGGCTCTCATATTTACTTTTTTAGTTCAGCTATTTGCTGGTTATGAAGTATAGTCACATCTAGCATATACAACACCTAACTAATGCATTACCAACTAGAATGTGAAGAATAACTGACTATACATTAAGCAATGTTGATAAAATTATTATTGTTACATTTCTTTTAAGATATTCACCTTAATATTCCTTACTGTGGTAACATATTTTATTGAGAACTTACCAGAAGACATTAAATTTTATTGTATGATTACAACAATTCAAATGAAAAATAAACCGTCTCCAATTACCTCATCTGGGAAGAATGATTTGATACCCGTTTTTGTTTAAATCACTTTTTGTGATTTTTCGAATCTAAAATGTGATGGTTGATATTCTTCATCCTCCACTGTATAAGAGGACCCATTTGCGTCCTCTAAGTACGTTTTACTTTATCCTTAACGTCTATTCTTGCTCAACCAAAAGCCCTTCCGCCATTTCGTACCTCTAACCTCCATGCTCCAACATTCAAAATGGGCAAATAAATTATGAGTGGTGATAAAATTGAAACCATACCAAGACATGACTTTACTCCAAACCTAGAATGTTACGCGGCAATGCAAAAAGAAATGAATTGAAGATTCATCTGATACGTCACAAAAAACACAACTGGTCGAGGCTTATGGTTCCAATAAGTTATGAAGAGCTAGATTTCTTCTCGCTATAATAAAGTCCCGAAAAATCTTATGAGAAAAAGACACCACCTTTGAAGGCGCCATATTTTTCCATAGAAATCTATACAGATTCTTTTCCATTGGGTTTGAGACATCTGATATGATTAGCAAGCAACTCTTCCACTTATACATAGAATTTACCGTAAAAGAACCGTTCTCCTTCGGCCTCCACCAGCAAACATCCTCCTTACGAGTCCCCGTTCAAGCTTCTAACACACTTCCGAAACAAATAAATCTCATCGCTAAAATAACCATTTCGTTAATAAATCCTTCATTTTGGTCTGAAAGTGAATAAATTCGAGGGAACCTAAAACGAAGAGGGTTATCACCCACCCAATAATCCATCAAAAACCTCTTGCTTACACTATTTACTACCTCATAACAACCTCCTTATTGAACCAATTCCCACCCGTAAGTTCCTCCAGCAACACAATATTCTTCCACCAACTGTGAGACATAATAATGCTATGACACACCACTTCCATCATTAACCATGTTAATGTTAGTCCCATACTTACTCTATAAAATGTCATTCCAAAGCGAGTAACCTTGTTGAATTAACCTCCATCTCCATTTTACCAAAGACTTAAATTGACAACCTGAATGTCCCTCACATCAAGCCCCCTTTGCTCTTCTAATGATAAACCACACTCCACTTCACCTAACTTACTTTCCAACTTCCCCAAACTCCTCATCAAAGAAAATTTCTTTGAATCCTCACTATCTTTCTCCAAACGCATACCGACATCTTCACAAAGGATAGAAAGAAAATAGGATTTGAATTCACCACTGAATTAAGAAGGACAATCCAACCACCAAGGCTCGTATAGATTGCACCAAGTACTTATGATTTACTTCCACCGATAACCCAAATATTTCATCTCCCTTTGAATTGCTCTAAAAGCGGCTCTCGAGTAGATTTCGCTCTAGGATAAACTCCCACCATAACCCTAAGTAGTTAAAAGGTAAAAATCATTCATTACAATTCAAAAAGTCAACCGCTATGTCCATGAACTCCCTTTGCACATTATACCAACCAAACAACTTTTAAAGTTGATTTTCAAACAGAACATCATCTCAAAAACTTTAAGCAATGCCTTCAATGTCTATAAATTTTTCACCAATGCTTCTCATGTACAAAGAGTATCATGGGCATATTGAAGATGAGATATCTCCAACCCACTTCGGCCAATCTCAAAACCTCTAAACAAACTTCGATTGACCGCATTACTCATCAAACCAATAAAACCTTCTGCTACAGGAAGAAAGAAGAACCGAGCTAGACGGTCTCCTTGCTTTAAACCTGTTTGGGTAATGCCAGGGAAACCCCTGACAAATTGCAATTACAAACTGCACAATAAGCCAGGAGCAAACCCTTGGCAAAGTGCAGTAACTCCTGGCAAATTTTTGGCGGGAAAATTTGAGCCCCTAAAGTCAAGGGAATCTCTGCATTATGCAGAAGATTTGACAAAATTTTGAAAAGCTGATATGCCAGGGGCTGAACCCCTGGCAAAATGCACAATGTCGTGGCAAATTGCTGACACCTTTTTGGTAGGCCTGCGGCTACTCAATGAGTGTTGGAGACCGAGCCTTGCCAGGGGTAGCTCATGGCTGGGCTCCTGGCAAATTGCAGATCTATAATTTTTACAATAACAACACCGTTCCATTCATTCATTGAGACAAATTCATTTTTTACACTTAGAAAAAATGTCTCTCAACCTTAGAATTTTTTTTTTGTTCTTTCCCATCTTCATTAAACTTATTTCATTAGGTATAACTCTTTTTACTTGTTACAATTTCATGTTTATATTTTTTGATTGCTTATTTACTTATTTTTTTTCACTTATTTAATTTGCAACAGTGTCTAAGTTTATTGCCTCCTGTTGTTCCCTTGCCATCCTTGTTGCTGTTTGGATATGTTCTATCATCAAGCTTCAACAAGTTAGTAGTTTTTCTACTTATAAATACTATTGATATGGATGATGTTATAATTTTTTCATGTTCAAGTTTTTTTTCAAATATATTTCAATTTTTCTGTAATAAAATTTTTAAAGAAAAAATTTCTAAGGAAAAGCCGTTAAAATTAGGAAAAAAAATTGTGTAATTTTTTTATGCTGATGATGTTGGATATTATTTATTGGTTATCTAATGTGAAAAAAATCGAATTTTTAATGTTTATTTTGGAATATTTATGCTACTATTAAGAAATATATATGTTCTTACATGATGTCTCAAATTATTTGAAGAAATTAATGTTGTTGAATATATGATTTATTTTGGCTGATATATATATATATATATATAATGTCTAGATCTGTTAAAATAAGTAGGAATAATTTTGTTGTTGAAGAAGAAATAATTTTTAACTACAAACTATATCTTAAGTAAAGAAATTTGTTTATTAAAATCAATTCCGCGTTAAAAAATTACCGCGTAAAGAAATTTAACGCAATTTAGGTTAGTTAGTAAAAATAATAATTTAGTTAGTAATATGATTTGCGCGTAAAGAAATTTAGTGCAATTTATGTTAGTTAGTACAAAAACAACATTAAGTAATAATTTAAT
>Ga0228710_1012900_pt1 | contig 10185 bp, 4 predicted proteins | sample MedpolnodulmetaG_FD_177995 | JGI IMG/M metagenome (GOLD analysis project Ga0228710, IMG submission 177995) | Root nodule microbial communities from Medicago polymorpha collected in Santa Monica, California, United States - pink nodules | ecosystem: Host-associated > Plants > Roots > Nodule... | reverse complement strand
CAAGTTAGGTATAAAATTTTTTTTTTTTTTTTAACTTATGTTCTTCGGACACAAGTTTACATGATGAAAAAAAACTATGCTTAATTACACTTTTGGTCCTCGCATTTTGACTAGTTCACGAAAATGGTCCTGCCTCTTTCAAATCAAACAAAACTGTCTCTAAACTATATGTTTTTTGCAGTTTTAGTCCTACCTCATATTTTCAACTCCAGAAATGCAGAGAAATGTCAGTTTTAGACCTACCCCTTATGTTCAACCATGAAATAAACAAGGAATAAAGCATGTGTGTACAAGAAATCCATTTTATTCAACACACTAAGCAAAAAACTGTAATTTATAAGATATGTTTCAAATTAGGGTTTTTTTGGTTAGTGTGCTTAATAGAGTAGATTCATTGTACCCACATGCTTTATTCATTATTAATTTCATGGTTGAGCATATGGGGTAGGTCTAAAACTGCCTAAAACTGTCATTTCTTTGCGTTTCTGGAGTTGAAAATAGGAGGTAGGACTAAAACTGCAAAAAACATATAGTTTATGGACGGTTTTGTTCGATTTGAAAGAGGCAGGACTATTTTCGTGAGTTGGTTAAAATGCGAAGACCAAAAGTGTAATTAAGCCAAAAAAAACTATTGTTGCCGAATGCTTAATGTATATCCTTGGATTATGATTGACTGGTTTTATGATGGGAAAGTCACCATCACTTTCTCTCTATCTCTCTACTGTGTTAATACTTTCTCTCATTTTAAGTATCATTTGTGTTTCATCTTTTTTTTTCTTCATAAAATATTATCACCTCCGTCTCTAATTATAAGATTCTTTTAGAATTTTTTTTTTGTCCATTCTCATATAATCTCTTTGATTTTTTCAACTATATTGATTAGTTTTTCACGAACATATCTTTATTTATTTTATATCTTTTATTTCAATCAACAATAAATACTACATTAAAAACTTAAACTACCTTTTCCTTTTAAAGGATAAAATTATAAAAACAATAGTAATTACAAACAAATTTAATATTATTCTCAACTTTTTTAATTCCCATAATTTTTCTAAAAAGATCATATATTTAAGGATAAAGATAATAGTCCCTTCGTCCTACAATAAATGATCTATTTGTTAAATAAATTTGTCTCAAAATAAGTGGCCAATTTTATTTTTCAATGCAATATTAATTATCTTTTTTCTAATTATATAATCTAATTAATACTAATTTCACCACTCTCAAATTTAATATCTTTCACTTTGTATTTTTTTTTTTGTGGTGGCCGGGTTTGAACCCTGGACCTTACATATCTATGTCACTACCAGCTGAGCTAAGCTCACAAAGACTTTCATTTTGTATTTTTTTTTTGTGGTGGTCGGAATTTGAACCCCAAAACTTGCATATATTATGTGTTGTCCCTACCAACTAACTAAACTCACGAGGACTTTCATTTTGTATTTATGACAATGGTGAATGCACCAATACCTCACCAAAAAAACTTAAAACCATTATACTCTTTTGTTTACTTAGAGCATCTACAATGGTAGTACACGTAGGAACTCCTTAAATAGATCACATATGTACACATCATTTATTTATAATTTTTTTATTAAAAATATCTATTAAAGACTCAATGACAATACACTAATAGGAACGTCAATTAAAGATATTTAAATAGATCGTACTAACTTTACAACATTATACATAAGTAATTTATTTTGTAACCAAAAAGAAAATACATAAGTAATTTATTTATTAAATTATAAATTACCTCATAAAAATATTATTTCTTTATAAAGTGAGATCAACTTATACATATTTTATTACTTCTTTTAAACGTGAGTTTTTATTTTTTTAGAGAAAACGTGAGTTCTTATATAATTGTTTGTTACTTAATAGGTATCAATTTTTTCTTTCACCAACGAGGTCCTTAATAGAAAGAAGTTCTTGTTAGATAAAGGAACCCCAATTAAATATACTCTTATACGTTTTTCATAGCGTATAAAAGATCAAATGCTTAATTTATTATGAGACAGAAGGAGTACAAAGACATCATAATTTTCACTCAATAAGATGATCCAATCCCAACGCTGTATATTCATCGGAGAAAATGACAAACAATTAGACGTAGAAAGATAGAAAAAACATATAGAGTGCGCTGTCGTTGTTTATCTCACATCTCAATGTTGCATTGCATCTCACTGAATCAAACCAGATTCCTGTCTAGGTTCGGTTGAATATACCCTTTTTTCTGACGTCACAACATGCCAAATGATTACTACCCTTTATGTCTTCATCTGATGAAGATAATTTTATTTTAAACTAGAGGCTCATTTTGTAACCACAAAAAAAAAAAAAAACTAGAGGCTAAATCGAATATTTACCGTAATCTGTTACTATAGTACGGAGTTGTTTTTATCTATGAACTTGGAAGTAGCATCCTCATTTTGTGCTTATGTTGATGTTGTTTTTCTATGTTGGAATTATCATTTGGTTATCTAAACTAAAGCTAAAAAAAATGACAAAAAGATATATACGGTTATTTATTTTTACATCAAATGAAAGTAGAGTATTATCTGGTTGCATCTTGTTGTATGACAATCAACAAAAGTGAAGTTCAATCACACATCACAGTACAACTAATAATGTCATATTCGTTCTATAAAAAAAACTAATAATTCCTACTCATAAATATATATAATTCATATATGCGGAAGCAACAGTTTATATACCAATACAAAAAAGTCGATATGATAATATTTATAAATCACACGACTATTTTCAATATATCAAATATTAATGTAGTGCTTTGTAGCACAGATACTTGTGAAAAAATGAAGTACTCTGTACTGAAAATTGGAAGGCCATAATAAAAAGGTTGAGGTTTGCATTAGGGATTTAGTGTGTTTCAAATTTTATCGAAATTGGTTTTAATTAACCATTAAATTTTGAAATGAATTAGTTTTACTTTAGGTTTTTTTTAAGGATAATTTTATTTTAATTTGTACGACATTGATGAATGTAAGTTAGTCTACATTTTTGTACCAAAAAAAAAAAAAGTTAGTCTACATTCACCTAAATAGTGTTGTCTCATCATATCACATGCCACGCCATCAAAATTGATCTCGTACTTTTGCATGGGACAAAATGTCAAATATATTGAGAAAATAGGGAACAAATATCGAATTAAATGGAGAGATAAAAATTACAAATTGCATAAAATAGGGAGATGGAGAGACTACATTAAACCAACTTTTTTAACGACATATTTCCTTCGGTCACTTTTTTAAGTAAAAAAGAACATTTTAGACTCATTAAATAACTAATGTATCCGATCACATTTATACATAAAATACATTAGTTATTCAATGTATTTCAAAATTTGTTTTTTGCTTATAAATGTGACCGGAGTGAGTACTCTTTAATATATTATTTTGCTCTAGAAGGCTGAATTAATGCTTCAAATTTTTAGTGAAAATATGTGGAATGATTTTTTTTTTTGAATAAAAGGAAATATTGATTAAAAAATAGTCTATAATAGATTTTTTTAGCAAGTTTATTATTTTAGAAATAATTTTTTAGTTCTGTTATAATATCTAACCTTAAATGTTTTATAATTAATAATTACACTTTACCTTTTAAAACAAGAGTTTAACAATTTTATACAAACAATGAATAATTTCTTGTTATGTTGTAATACTAATTTTTTAAATTTCCGGCATTCCGCACAAAATTCTATGTAAGAAGACTTTTTTTTTCTTTCTTGAGAGGTCTATATAACAAGACATGATTACATGTTTGTGTTTTTATTAAATAATTTAATGGTTAGAAACATACCTTTAAGATGAATAAGTGAAGTGTGCGGAGTTTCAATCTGGCCTCTACATACATGGGTGACCTTGAGGGAGGGTGGGTGGAGTGGTAACCCAGAACACTGTTTTTTAGGGGCACCAAAATTATTATTTTTACTTAATAGTTAGTATCATATAAATATATATCTTTTTTAACTCGTTTTGATTAATTCTATGTAAAATCCTAAAAAATTTCTATGTAAAATATATTTTTAGAGAACATCAATTATAAATGACTCTTTTGCAACAATAAAAATAAAAGAAAAAACATATTTGAGTCATTAAAAGGGCACAAGCGCATTGACTCGTCCAGGTAGTCATGGCAATGGGGCGGGGGTGGGTACGTGTTTTACATTTTCCGTTCCCGTACCCAATTCTTATATACTTACTCGTTACCTTATCCATATCCAACAGAGATGAGAAATTGAACCACATCCCCGTCCCTGATGGGTTCACGCATCCCCGTCCCCACGTTGAATAATTTTTTTAAAATAAAAATAGAAGTTTTTTGTAACCCCTAGAGAAATGTTGTAATGCATTATCCAGCAATATGCTCACTTTAACATTTGTTAGACAGATTGATTTAGTTGCTCATTTAAATATCCATGGTAATGTTTATAACACGGCAAATATCGAACAAAATATCAAGAAATATCAATATAAAGTAATTTTCTTCATTCGGGACGGGTTTGGGTATGGGTTCGGGGTGGATACCTATATACCTGTTACCCGTCCCATACCCGTGTTTTGAAATCAGGGAAAACCCGAACCCAGTCAAAACGGAGAAAAGCCGTCAGATTGAGTTTGGTTCGGACGTGTAACCACATGTATGGGTTTTGTTGCCATGCCTACGTCCAGGACATAAAAAATCTCAAGTCTTGCCCAATTTGTATATATTATACAATGCCTCTTACCAATTGAGTTAAACTCACGGAAACGTTTGTGTAATTGTTTTTTAATTATATCAATGTATACTAATTAAACTACTTTAAAAACTTCACATCAATTTACAAATATTATACTTCATCCTCTATCAAATTAGCATTAAATGTGTGCATTTGATTCAAATTTAGACTAAATATACAAACAATTTTATTTATATTTGAGACCCGGATATATTATGTTTCATTAGATTGTTATCAAACTGTATTCTATTCGAGTTTAATTATGATATATTAGTGTAAACTTATTTTATACGTACACATCTAATGACATGTTGTTATATCAATTAATGAATGTCTTCGTGAGCTTAACTCAGTTGGTAGGGACAATGCATAATATATGCAAGGTCCGGAGTTCAAATCCCGACCACCATAAAAAATATCAATTAATGAATATGACAACTCATACTTTTTCTCACACACACACATATATATATATATATATATATTATTATAATAATAATCTTTGTGCCCTTAAGACACAAGATAAGAAACCCAACATAGTAATTTTTTGTTGAAATGTGTGCATTCAATTTAATTTTTTAATTTGTAATAAATAGAATGCACAAAACTTGAGGGAATATTTCTATTTTTAGGTTTCTTATCTTGTGCCCAAAAGGCACAAGTTAACATGACCCTAATAATTATACATGCATACTAAATAAATTATGTATTCTATTCTATTTTTATAATTAGGTGCTGCTAGCCTATTACTTTAGTACTCCCTCAAGTCTATTTACAAAAAACATTTGATTTTTTTTATTTATTGAATAATTGACGTATTTGATCTAAATTGACGTATTTGATCTATATTTTAGACCGGATACATCAATTATTCAATAAATCTAAAAAAATCAATAATTTCTTGTAAATAGAATCAGAGGAAGTAATTGATTAAATGCTAACCAATAAGGAAAAATACACCAGCCTCAATTATGTTTTCAGCTATATAGTCAACAGAGGATTTGAATGCTAATTAAATGAACAACAGATCAAGAAATGTATGCAGACACTAATATGAATCCAATTCATAGTTACTCTTTATTTTGGTATAAATCCGGGATATCGTCAGCAATTAATCATGTACTTATGGGACTGCCAGTTTCAAATAGATACTCCCTCTTTCCCTTTTTATGATTTCAAATAATATATTAAGAAAAATTAGAAGAGTTTAATTTTTATGCACTTGTAAAGAATTTTACACTGTCGATTTATCATAGCCATTTATGTCCCTGATATTAAAAGAGATTAAGATAAAAGTCAAATGATTATGATGATTTACAATGTAAACTTTTTTTGGGTGGTGGTCGGGGTTTGAATCCTGGACCTTGCATATATTATGTATTGTTTCTACCAACTGAGGTAAACTCACGAGAACTCACAATGTAAACTTTTATCACATCATCATAGTAGTTGAATTAAATCCAAATTCAAATGTAATTATGTGCATAACTATTATTAAATTTAATCTTGCTTTTTCATATTCCGATATAAATTAGTAATTTTAATTACGGTTATGTTTGAAAAATAACAATAAATACATCTAAAGATTTAAAAACTTGCTTATATTTAGGGTCATTTTTTCTTTCTAAAGGGTGATTATAATTAACAACGGAGGAGGAAGTATAAATTTTCAACCGATTTAATGGACTATTTTAAACTCCCTTCATGTTAAAGTGAATGTCGTATAAATTTACTATTTAAAAAATACAATGAATATAAAAAAAGAGAATAACCATTTTACTTAATCATTGATATATATTAACTATTTGGGTAACAAATTCCTAAAAAAAAACTATTTGGGTAACAAAATTAAATAGTATATGTATCTGATCTAAAACTTGGACTAAATACATATAAATCAGAGAGTATAATTCAAAAAATAACAATAACTAATGTTACATATATAAATTGAAAAATCACATTCATTTTGAAACATTCACACACTCGACTATATCACTAGCCGTAGATCGAGATCCAATATCGATCTTATGGCCGTCGATATAGTAAATTACATGTCATACACATTAACTTAAGATCACTCTAATTTTGTATTATTTAATATAAACAGTATTAAAATAACTGAAAAATATTAAATAAAACAATGACACGTGGCTGATACCAATTAGCATAGGGAACATTATGATTTATGTCATATGGAATGTGGACTCACTTCCATCCAGATTCATAGTTGTTAGCTTCCAAAGTTTCTTGTATATATTATCTTCCTATGTTCTTAGTTTTTCTTTATGAGAGTAGACCCCCCATTTTCACTGAATCTCTCCCATCTTCATCATTAGGTGCATGTGCCCTGAAACAAAGGAGAAACAGAAAGAGCATCTTTGCGTGTGAGAAATGGAAGGAATTAGTGTCTTGAAGAAAAGTTGTAAAGGAAAGAAAGAAGATCTCTATCATGTTATTCATAAGGTTCCTTATGGTGATACTCCTTATGTCAAAGCCAAACATGCTCAGGTAGGTGTACTATTTTTTTTCTTTTTTTTTGTTGTTTGCTTAATTAATATGCATTATTGTATGTGGAAATTGCACCATCGTTATCCTTTTTAATTTGATCTTTAATTTTATGTTACATTCATTGTTTCAGTTCTGGAGATTTATAATTCACTATTTTTAATCATTGACTTTAAATTGAAGTATGTGATGTGAAACAGTTATACTTTTCAGTTAATTTACTATTACCTTTTCAGTAGTGACAAAGTAACTTTAATTCTTACATCTTACTCCCTTTATAACAGAATATAGGCTGTAAAAGGCAGGTAAAAAGTCAAATGTTTTTTATCCAAATCTTGTAAGAAAATATTTGGCTTTTTGAATCATTTTGCTTATATTTTGTTCCGGAGAGAATAGACCTATTATATAGTGTCTTTCTTAAGATTCAGGGAATCTTTTAGATTTAAGGATTCTCTTTTATTTAAGATTCTTTTTATTATTTTTAAGTTATTTATGACATAAAAATATTCTACTTTTTTACATTCTTTGGTTATTACATGATTAAACTTTGAAGTTTAGTTTTCAATTATTGAAGTATTTTTCATGTAAATTAAGCTTTAATATTGAATAATGATATCAATGTGTATGAATTCAGTTGGTGGATAAAGATCCAGAAGTAGCTATAGTGTACTTTTGGAAGGCAATCAATGCTGGAGACAAAGTGGATAGTGCTCTCAAGGATATGGCTGTTGTGATGAAGCAATTAGATAGAGCTGAAGAAGCTATTGAAGCCATCAAATCTTTTCGAGGTCTTTGCAACAAACATTCTCAAGAGTCACTTGATAATGTACTTCTTGATCTTTACAAGGTATATCCAAACATGTGTTTCATTATACATGCATATGATGTTCAATTATCATATTATGGTCTTTTTACTTACTCTTTAATTATCGGTCTATGTTGTTTCATATTGGCATGTAAATAAAATTTGATTAAGAAAGTATTGATACAGACATTGAACATGACATTGACACCGGTAATAATGTTAAAAAACTAGAAGTTATTGTATAATCACAGGTGTCAGTGTCGAACCATGTCTGACATGACACATGGCTAAAACTCGGACACGCCTTTCATATAAAATGTCAGTTGGTAGTAAGCATTTGTCAATAAACCTAATTTAGTTTTTGTGTAAATCAGAAATGTGGAAGAATAGAGGAGCAAATTGAATTATTGAAAAGAAAGCTAAGACTTATCTACCAAGGTGAGGCCTTTAATGGAAGGACGACAAAGACTGCTCGCTCTCATGGCAAGAAGTTCCAAGTTTCTATCAAGCAAGAAACTGCAAGATTATTGGTACTTAAAATCATTGACTTTTTTTAATCTAACTTTACACTATTTTCCTTTTGCTTTAAGATTAAACCAAACATGTGTTGATTCAAGTTAACTTTTCTTTTTTGATGTGATTGATAAAGTTATCTTGACACTATTGTTTTAGTCCCGGTAATATTTGAACAATATAAACTTTAGTCCCTACAATATAGATCATAAAAGGACTAACTTTAAATATGATTTAGTCCTGCAATACTGTTTTTTTTTCTTCTGCTTTAGTCCTTGTACAAATATTTTTACTTTTCATCCTTGTAAATATACTACATTTTGTTTTTGATCTCTTTGTTTTGTTTTAGTCCTTGCAAAATTTAATTATATATGAATTGGTCCTTTTATAGAGTATTTGATTTTAGTCCTCCAATAAGAGTGAGATAAAGGACTAAATAAATATTAGAACATATGACAAGACCAATTCCTATAAGAACAAATTTTGCATGGACTACCTTTAAAATTTTTTTGATAAACCAATGGAGATCAAAAGCAAAACAGGTATATTTGCCAGGAATAAAATTAAAAACATATTTTTATAAGGATTAAAAGCAAAAACAATGATATATTTGTAGAGATCTAATGCATATTTAAGCCTAACAAATATTCCAAATTTTAAAATAAAATAATATGGACTAAAACAATTTTTTGTATTTCAGAGACTAAAATCAAATAAATATTTTCAAAGAGGCTTTAAACAAAAAAATCGGTCTAATTTTTTTTTTTTTTTGGGTTCAAATTTGGTCTAAATCTTTTATCTAGGAATTCCATTTTTTTTCTTCAACCCAATGGTATCACATCATAATGCTTTTTATGTAGAAATGATTATTTTTTGGCTCAAGGTTCAATGATTAACACATTGATTGATTGTTTAGGGAAACTTAGGATGGGCCTACATGCAAAAGACAAACTACATGATGGCTGAGGTGGTTTTCAAGAAAGCACAAATGATAGATGCTGATGCAAACAAGGCTTTGAATTTAGCCTTATGCTTAATGAGGCAATCTCGTTATGAGGAAGCCTATTTAATTCTTGAACAAGTTTTACGAGGAAAGCTTCCAGGGTCTGATGAAATCAAGTCCAGAAATAGAGCTGAAGAATTGCTCGTAGAATTGAGTGCCAACTTGCCACAACCTAAGTTTATGGATGATTTAGGTCTTGATGATGACCTTTTGAAAGGAATTGATGGATTACTTAATGTTTGGAGTCCAACTAGATCAAGAAGACTTCCCATCTTTGAGGAAATATCTTCTTTTAGAGATCAATTGGCATGTTAATATTTGTATTCATGTTCTTATGTTGTATATATTGTCTTAGGTCTAGGTTTGGGCAAATAGTCCATTCTCTTCTCCAATTTCCTACTCTTCCTTTGCCCTTTTTCTCCTTAAAATGGTGAGGAAAAATATAGAATAAGGTTTGCTTGTATTTGGTAAATTAATGATGAATAATCGCTGTCCTGTCAACTTGTCAATGTTTCTTCATTTCCAAGATTCTTGAGTATAGGGAGACTAGTTTTCGTGCTCTTCCTTATTGTCGTTTTATTTGGAAAGTGTTGAATTCCCAAGGAATAAACATTG
>Ga0228710_1012899_pt1 | contig 10186 bp, 7 predicted proteins | sample MedpolnodulmetaG_FD_177995 | JGI IMG/M metagenome (GOLD analysis project Ga0228710, IMG submission 177995) | Root nodule microbial communities from Medicago polymorpha collected in Santa Monica, California, United States - pink nodules | ecosystem: Host-associated > Plants > Roots > Nodule... | reverse complement strand
TGTTGTTAATTATTGTTGTTTAGGTTGTTAAATTCCGTTGATGAATTATATGCTTATTATTATTGAATGTGAAATCTCACCCCTTCTGTTTGAATGTTGCCTCTACGTGGGTAACGTGCAGATAACCAGGATTAGCTGCTGATGTGAGTTGACTCTCTCATGCGTCGTCTTAGGGTCGCTCTGATACGTAACGGGATGAGGATTAATTGCTTGTTTTCCACTGTTGCGTATTATTTATGAACCATGTTGTTGAACCTTTTTGAATTAAGATTTTTGATTAAGTTGTTTACGTTGAGGCCGTAGTGCCGAAGTTGTTGAACTATGAATCTATTTTCCGCTGCGATGTCATTGAAATTTTGACAAGGTTGTTTTAATAAATAGTAACTTTACTCTATTTATATTTTAAATGTAGTGTGATATCCCGTTTTACGTTGAATACTCTGATTATTTGTATTATTTACATTGTTGGGAAAACGGGGTGTCATAGTCCTTACTCTTTTACGGTACTTGAGAGTGTTTCTCAGTGTATCACCGTAAAAGTGGCTCGAGGCAATAACTCTTGGTTCTGCTCTGGAATTTACGCTAGCCCTATCATTTCTATTCGTGAAGGATTATGGGATTATCTTCGAGATTTGAGAAGCCGTGTAAATCATTCGTGGGTGCTTTTAGGAGATTTCAATGAGATTTTACTTCCTTCAGAGCAACGAGGGGGCATATTCTCTCAATCTAGGGCGAATAAATTTTCCCAGGTAATCGATGATTGTAATCTTTTGGACCTACATTCCTTTGGAAGGAAGTATACTTGGCAAGCTAACTGCAGAGGAGGTCGTTTGGATAGAGGACTATGCGACATGGATTGGCGTCTCAAGTTCCCCGAGGCCACAGTGGAGCACTTAGTCCGTCGTCAATCTGATCATAATCCTATTTTAATGAAATGCCATTCTAGGGTGTCTTCAAGAGAAGGACGCCCCTTTAGATTTCAGGCAGCATGGTGCTCTCATGAGGCATACACGAATATTGTGAAAAAAGCATGGAGGAAAGACTAGGGCAATGTATCTTTATCACTCAACAATGTGAAAGAAGAGTCTTTAGTTTTCAATAAGGAGGTGTTTGGAAATATTTTTCGAAGAAAGAGGGAGTATGAGGCACGACTTCGTGGTATTCAAAAATCTTTGGAGAGATGCGACTCTGCAGCCCTACTTGTACTTCAACGTCAACTACTTAAAGAATATGAACAAGTGTTGTTTCAAGAAGAAACTTTGTGGTTCTAGAAATCTAGAGAGCAATGGGTAAGGTTGGGAAGTCGCAACACTTCATTCTTTCATGCTCAGACTGTCATTCGTCGAAAAAGAAATAAGATTCATGGCATTACCCTCCCTTTTGGGATTTGGTGCACCGACAATGAGGTGTTGAAGATAGAAGCACTACGATACTTTAAAGACCTCTTTTGTACCCGTGATCAACTTATATCTACAACCCCCTCTTATAGCGGATCTCGACTACAAGAGTCTCAAGTACAAAAGCTCATGACAGAAGTTACAAAACTCGAGGTGCATCAAGCACTGATGAGTATGAAGTCCTATAAATCCCCTGGACCGGATGGCTTCCAACCAATTTTCTTTAAGATGTTTTGGGATGATATTGGGGATGACATTTGGAAGTTTGTTAAAAATGCTTTTGAGAGAGGTATAATGGATCCTCAAAGTGTTGAATCGCTTATGATTCTCATTCCTAAAGTGGATAATCCTCGCACCTTTAAGGAGTTTAGACCTATTAGCTTATGCAATGTGACGTGCAAGTTGGTTTCCAAAGTTCTTGTTAACCGCCTAAGGCCTATGTTGACTGATATTGTTAGTCCCTTGCAGAGTAGTTTTATACCGGGTAGAGGAACAATAGATAATGCCATCATTCTTCAAGAATTCATCTATCACATGCAAAAATCAAAAAAGAAGCTTGGTGATGTTATCTATAAATTGGATCTTGAGAAAGCTTATGATCGTGTTGATTGGGGTTTCCTGCAGGATACTCTAAATTATTTTGGTTTCTCTCCTAGTATTATTTCACTCATCATGAGTAGTATTTCAGCTACTTCTGTTTCGATACTATGGAATGGTAGTCGGACAGAGAAATTCAATCCTCTTCGAGGTCTTCGACAAGGGGATCCTCTTTCACCTTACCTTTTTGTTCTTTGCATGGAGAGATTGGGTGACATGATTGAGAAATCAGTTCAGGATGGTAACTGGCAACCCCTACAACTTTCTCCAGGAGGGCCTAAGATCTCACATTTATTCTTTGCGGATGATGTTCTGTTATTTGCTAAGGCAAAATACAATCAAGCACAATATATCACTAACCTCTTAAATAATTTCTGCTCTATTTCGGGCATGAAAGTGAGTCTTGAGAAATCAAGAATTTATGCTTCTAAAGGAGTTGGTAGATCCACCAAGGAATCTCTTGAGCAGCTTACTCAGATTAAATTTACAGATCGCTTGGATAAATATTTAGGATTTAAGATGAAATATGAACGCACTACGAAAGAAGACTTTCTTGATATTTATGATAGGGTGGCCTCAAAACTTTCTTCTTGGAAGGGACGTCTTTTGAATAAACCTGGCAGAGTTACCCTTGCAAAGGCGGTACTTACCTCACTCTCAACCTATTGTATGCAGATCCAATGGTTTCCTCAATATGCTTGTGATACTTTAGATAAAGGTGTTAGAAACTTCATTTGGCATGGGATGAATGATCATGCTATGCATATGGTAAGATGGAATAAGATCATTCAGCCTCGCAACAAGGGTGGTCTAGGGATCCGAACTGCACGTCTTCAAAATACTGCCTTACTTGGTAAACTAGTGTGGAGCTTACTTCAATCTGAAGACAAGTTATGGGTATCCTTGCTTGAAGACAAGTATCTCAAAGAGGGAAAGTTGTTCCTTGATAAGAAAGTGAAAGCTATTACAAAGACACTGAGTATACTTGAGGATGGTTTTCAATTCAAGATTGGTGATGGGGAGACTAACATTTGGTTCCAACCTTGGATCCTTAAGCAACCACTTTGCGATCTAATTCAAGATATATCACCAACGGATATATGTCTCAAGATCAAGGATTTATGGAATCATGAGAGATGTATTATAGAAAGCTTGCATACTACTTTCCCATCTACAATAACCCAAGCAATCCAAAACTTAAATCTGTGTATTATACCTTCGATAGAAGACACATGGATATGGAATGGTAATTTGAATGGAGAGTATTCAACACGTTGTGGTTATCATTGGTTACTCTCTCGCCATGAAGTTGAAATCTTTAAAGATACTTGGAGTTGGATTTGGAAATTACCGTCGCAGCTAGTGTTCAATTCTTTATTTGGCAAACTTGTCATCGTTCAATACCTGCCAAAGCAGTTTTAGCACACAGAGGTGTCAATGTTTCTTCTGATTGTCCATTTTGTCATAATGAAGACGAGACTATTCTCCATTGTCTCTTCCATTGCTCTCGATCTATTGGAGTTTGGCAGGGCTGTGGTTTCCCTAATCCAAATTCATTGTGCATAAGTGTAGATGTGGATAATATAGCTAAGGTAATCCACAAAATAGTGAAGGATATTGGAATCCTTGCTCCTTTGATTATGTGGAATATTTGGTGTACAAGAAACAAACTCGTTTTTGACAATATTCATTCAGATATGCACGCGACTGTTGCAACAATTTTTTCCCAACTTCATCTTGCACACAAAGCTTTTGGTATTGACTCTTATTCCCACTCCAAGGATGGTGAGCTGGCAGCATGGGGATGAGGACACCATAATTATCAATGTTGATGGAAGTGCTTTGAACAATCCAGGAAAGGCGGGCTATGGTGGGTTAATGCGTAAGTATGATGGAAGTTTCCTTCGTGGTTTCTTTGGTAGTGTGGGGATCTCAAGTATTTTACATGCTGAGATTCAAGCGTTGTTGACTGGTATAAAGTTATGTTGGGAGGCAGGGTATAGAAAGCTTATGTGTTTCTCCGACTCTCTTCATGTGGTACAGTTGGTGATGAAGGATATCTCGAGGTTTCATCATTGTGCAAATCTCTTGGAACTCATACAAAATTTTCTTGCTAAGGATTGGTTTATTTCTATTCAACATATCCTTCGAGAAGGAAACTCTTGTGCTGATATCCTTGCTAAGTTGGGAGTTAAAAGTTCAGACCATCTTGTTACATTTGATGAGCCTCTTCCGTGTTTATCACATGCTTTACTAGGTGATGCTTTAGGCGTGTCCTTTTCAAGGACTTAGTTTCTTTTCTTTTCCTTTTTCCTTTTTTTTTTCTTTTTCTTATGTAACCAAAAAAAATCAAGACTTTTATAGAATATAAATAAATCTTATGGTATTCAATTAAGACAATCAAGATTTATTATTCAGGGCAACGAAATCTAGTGGTATTCAAATGAGATTTCCCCTAACCTAAAAAATGTCTCATGATATTAAAAAATATGTAGATTTTAATAGATTCTTTTGTGTAGTGGATTTTGTGAGACTTTTTAGTTAAAAATACACATAACATGCTCATTGAACAATCTCACAAAAAACCTTGAGACTTTTAGAGATTTCCATAATTTTTTCAGTACACTCATAATTTTTATACTTTTGCTTCTCGTTTTTTCCCCTGATGGAAGTTGCTTTTCATTTTTTCCCCTGATGGAAGTTGCATCTCATGTTAATGTTCAAGTTTTAAGTTTTTTTAAGTCATTTTTTTCATGTAACTTATTATCATTATTTGTTTGTTAGCAAATTGTTTTGTTATTTCGTTTTTGTTGATAAGTGAGCATTCCTGTAATGGTGTTTAAGGTGTATGATACATATAACTTATTATCATTATTTTTTGATGTTAAATGATTACTGTATTCATTACTATTTATGTGTATCATACACCTTAAAGTTTGTAATATGTTTTTATCTTGCAGTCATTTTGATTTTTTTTTATTTTATGAATTCATACAATTCTTTCAAATTATAAAATCTCATAAAGTCCTTCGAAATCTCAAAAAATCCGTATTATAAATCCGTTAAAGTCATGTGTTCAAAATCCTGATTGTAAAATGTCGTTTAAAAAAAAGTCTTTTAAAATCAATATAATCCCTCAAAGTCTTTTAAAATCTTCATGATTCTGTTTGTCAAAATAGTCTTATGAAATCTCAATCCAATACACCCCCCTAAATTCATATTTAATTCATGGTCTATTAAATTTTTTTAATTTTTTTGAGAGATAATCTTATAATATTATCAACTTTTATGCAAAATTGTATTAAAAAATATGAATTCTGCATGTGAGTTTACTTGAAATGAGGGACCAAAAGTGAAGATGAAAAGCTTTTGGGAGGCTAAAAATAGAAGAAATTTTTTAGAGGGATTAAAATAAAAAGTTTGTATATTTATAGAGACCAAAAACATATTTACCCCTAAAAGATATTTGGATTAATAAATGTTAGTGTATCTAGTCTAAATTAAGAACCAAATATATCAATTTTTGTTTGCTCAACTATTGTTGAGATATGACTCAAAATTTGATGATTGTGTTCCTGGATGCATCGTGGCACGATTTGATGATTCTGAAAAAAAATGGGTTTTGGTGTTTCTGGAAAATCGTGCCACAATTTGAGAAATTGTGGCACGATTTTGGATCACGTTAAGTGCTGTACCGGTGTATGAGTGCAAATCGTGGCACGATGCATGGAACTTAGATGCACATATGACACAATTATATGCTATTTATTGTTTCTTTGAATCATCAAAGACTCTTCCATTAAAACACATAGGTTATCAATTCCACGTAATCACTACAACTTCATAATAATTTCTTTTTTAAATTACAAAAAAGAGTTGGGAGAGGTGCAACACAAGAAGATCATTCATCCTAATAATACTCTCATCTAAGCACACTTAATTGCATAGTTCTCAAGGGATTCGATGCATTGTGTTGTTGTGATCGAACCTAATTTCTTCTGTTTTAGTTTGTAAAGAACTTTTAGGAGCATATGAGTTTGGTTTAAGAAAAAAAACCATGGTGTGTTGTTGAGAAACTTTATTGTTGATCGTCACCTTTTATAACTCACCTAAACCACCACTGCTTTCACAAATAGCCACCAAATGACTACCAAACCTATTCTAATACGTTGAAATTTCCTACCCGATTCAGATGAACCCAATATCGCACCAAAAACCGTTCCAAAATCAAAACCTATTTCTAACAAAACCTTTGCTCAAGCTCTTAACACAATCTGTGATATCCCCTATAGCCAACTACCTAAACCTAGTGTGAAGGGAGATAGGTTTGCAATTTAGATACCAGCGGAAGAATATCAACTTGGACTTGAAGCATGCAAGAACAATTTACACGCATGTATCCTTTGGCCAAAGGGTACTACACCACTAAATGTGGTTGCCTTATGTGAGAAGTTAAAGCCAGTTTTGAGGAATATATGAAGATGAGGAATCACTTCATTAGGTAAAGGATTTTATGAATTTTCTTTCTCATCTATTGAAGATGTTAATAGTGTTAGATATGTTGGTAGTTGGAATTTAAACCCTCGTTTGCTAAGCTATTTGTCTGGACCAACGATTTCAAACCTAGTATTAAGCATAATACTTTTGCTCAAGTATGGATACGCATATATGGTTTGTCACAGGATACTGGCTCATAAAGATCCTTTTGCAAAAGGTACATGTGTAAGGACACCTATATGCTTAGATGCTGCTACTAGTAAACCAATTTTTGACAGAACATTTGGGCATTTTGTTAGGGTGCTTGTTGATATAGATCTTGTTGGTCAATATGATGAAAGAAACGATAAGCTAGAGGGGATGAATAGTTTTTCCCGTGCAAAATTGTTTCGAAAACGTGGTTTAGAAAATCTTTTGAAAATCGAATGACTATTCAAATTTATGCAATGAATACAAATGATAAAATGATAAGCAATGTAAAAAAAGAAATTCAATTTAAATGAGAGATTCACACTTGAATTGCAATGTATCAATCAATTAATATTAATCAAAATAATCCACAAAACAAATAACTATTTCAAACCAAACTTAACCTTCAACAAGAAATCACTACTATGAGAAAACTAGGTTTTTTTGAAAGTACTCAATCATAATCATATGGTAATTAATCTAACTAATAAACATCATATATCAAAGTTAAATTGTTGAAATTAAAAGGAAAAGAAGAACATTGGGATTGATAGTGGTTCCCTTTTAGTCCTTGCAAAGGGTCATCCACTTTTCATAGAAGAAAACGTCTCTTCAACGAGCTTCCACTATAATGTTGAAAGTGTTTACAAGTGTATGATTACAAAGATTACTTCAATTCCTAATTTGAATTTTCTATCCAAATAAATCACACAAAACATCCAATCTTCAAGCTTTCTTGAAATATGATTATCCCAAGGTCTTCGATTCTCAAGCTTGCATGCAATCCTTCGATCTTTTACTTAGAGAAATATTCAATGTTATGCCTCCGCTTCAATCCCACTTAACCTTGATTGTTTGAGAAACAACACCCATAATTACCGTTGGAGGTGAAAAGTATATCGTTTTGCTTTAGATCCTTGATGCTCTACTAAGTCTTCATTCCTTTAAATAGAGGTATGAAAGAGACGTTGAGGAGTTCCCAACACATCAAAGAGTCGTTACAGAAGCTTGATCAATCGCCAATGATATGTTGCTTGATTTGGTTAATGTCTTAGAAAGGAATAATTTGAAATTCATTCCTTGTATGGAGAATTAACCGGCATATACACAGCTGTAACAGTACTATGTGCAGACAATAGTGGAGTAGTGGTTGTACAATTGTACTATTGTCCTTTCTCTGAGCACCTTAAGTGGATAAGCATTGAATGCCTTCTATTTCATCCGAAATAGTCGTTGCTCCGGGCTTCTATTCCCTATGCAAAGTTGTGTCTTCAAATAACCAAATTAACTGACTTTAGGTTCAAACTCTGAAGGTCTTTAGACTCTGGTGGCTTCAGACTCTGACTATCAGCTTCTGATGGTCTTCAGACTCTGATGTCTTTAGACTCTGACTTGTAACACAAGCTTCCTTTGTAAATTTCTTTCCTTTCATTTGTTCTTCCAGAACCAAAACTTTGTTTAAAGACTTATAAATTTTAGTCTATGGTCCTGCATACTTGAAGAAATATTAGCATATCTTATTGAACTTTTAATATCTTGTTATCATCAAAACTTAAGGTGGCAATGTTAAACACATTTTGTTCTAATAGTTCGAACTCCGTTCCCTGTATATTACAATGCATTGTTCCTACCAATTGAGCTAATCCCATAATGACTATGAAATATAGTTGTCTCAAAGGTTGTCCATAAATGGTTGTACAAATATCATTTCTCTTTCTATGATACAACCATTAGCATTCAGACGGATAATATGTGTCTGTATGTCTGCTCTTTTTATTGTGCTAATATGTATAATTTACGAACAATTGTTTTTATGATTTTTTGGTTTTGATTAAAACTATATGTATAAATATTTTGCACTCTCATATTGTAACAAACTATACTTATTTTTTTCAATGAAACCAACAATACAACAAATATAATATAAATTTTCATATTTTTGAATGACACCAACAATATATTTCTTATATGCAAATTTGTTTGAGGGTATAATTGAAAATGAAAAAAGTTACCAAAAATCATGTATTCCCCTTATTTATAGTATAAAAGTATATTAAAAATTGAATGACAACATTAGGGGGTGATAAAAATAATTAAAGAAGTGACATAAACTTCAATTTCTCTCCCAGTTCTATTTCTCTTTCAGTCATTAAGGAGAGATGATTTTAGGTCATTTTTTACATAGAATTACTCCTCTGCATCTTTTTCCACTTTTTTTCGATCTAAACAAGTGATCGTCTGAGTGCGGTGTGTTGTTCTTTGTCTTGTGCGACGTTGTTTAATTTCACGTCTTGTTGTGGTGTTCATTTGGTTCATATTGAAAGATCAACTTCAATAAATCACATATTCAATAAATGATTTGGACGTAAATGTTGCAGATCTGGAAGCATGGGTATTCTAGTAATTTAGATTTTATCTTATTATTTGTAGGCATTTTGTCGTTGTATGCTATTAACTTGAGTGTTGTGAGTTTGTTCGCATATTTACCCTTTTACGTTTTTAGCGATGTTGATCATGTTATTGTATCTGATGAATTCTATCAATTTGAAGGAATAAATGTCGTTTTGTTTTTGTAAAAAAAAAGGTATAGACTTTTTTTGAAGGAAGTATAGAAATATAGATATCGATAATATTAAATATCGGGAACAAGAGAAAGTGTTCCCTCTGTTTAAAAAACTATTTAAAATATAGAGTATATTACACTCTCCTCCCCTCAAAGATTCTTGAATTACACTCCATTCTCCTCTTATGTTAAAATATACACTCCTCTCCTCTCTTATTCAAAACATATTAGAAAACTTTTCACTCCCCTCCCCTAAGATAAGCTTGAATTACATTCCCCTCCGCTCTTATCTTAAAATCCACACTTTACTCCCTCAATATTTATTTTTATTTCTATAAACTAACAAAAAAATAATAACCTAACACACTTCGGAAAAAATAGTATTGTGGGTCTATTTAAATATAATCAAATTTTGAATACATATTTTTTGCTATTTTTTATTCACAATTTCATTGACATGTAGTTTTAAACTCTATTATAAAATATGAAACAACCCAAAATAAAATTAAAATATGTGAAGAAGTACTAAAGATAATAATGCAGGGTTATTTAAAAGTTAATTTTATACTCTCAATTATAAAATCAATAGTAAAATATTTAAATTTAATTATCATTGACATTTAAATTATAAAGAAATGAATGTATTTCTCTTAAATGGTGATTCAAAATTAGTATATATCATAAAAATATTTATTTATGTTAAAATAGATTAAAGTGTAGTGCATATTTAATCATTAAAGGAGGAAATTATAATTCAAGCATTTTACAAGGGAGATGAGTATAAATTTTACTTTTCAATAAAGGAGAGTGTATATTTTAACATAACAGAGAAAATGAGTGTAATTCAAGCATTTTGAAAGGAGTAGAGAGTAATTTTTACTCTAAAATATAAATAGATTTCAAGTATCTTTTAAGTTTTAAGATTTTGTATTTATTAGAAGAT
>Ga0228710_1012896_pt1 | contig 10189 bp, 4 predicted proteins | sample MedpolnodulmetaG_FD_177995 | JGI IMG/M metagenome (GOLD analysis project Ga0228710, IMG submission 177995) | Root nodule microbial communities from Medicago polymorpha collected in Santa Monica, California, United States - pink nodules | ecosystem: Host-associated > Plants > Roots > Nodule... | reverse complement strand
TAGTACTTTGATTATGGATCCTGTACACTTGAACAAATTGTTTAGCATATCCAATTGATGATTTTTAATACCTTGTTATTGTCAAAACTCAATAGGTGACTTGTGAAACACCCTTTGTTCCAACAGATGTTACGGAGACTAGATGTATCTTCTTTGCTTGCCGAAGATTGTACTTTTCTCATTTTACAAACTCTAAGGTCGAGTTTAATAGATGAAATTTCAACGAGGTAGCTCACACCCTAATGAAGTCTGTCCATTACTAGCTAGTTCCACTATCTATTGTTAGGTACCTCGTTATATAAAACAATTATTATTAATCAAATGCTACGAGCATCTTTTCCTAAAAAAAATCAAAAAATGGGTTGGAGGAGCACAGATCAAGTAGTGGAGCGCATAATTTAATTTTTTTTGAAGACTAGCAATTATGGTAGCTTCAACAGTGAAAACTAGCAATTCCAACATGTTTGATTTAACTTCTCAAAATCAATTCTCATCTTCAAAAGCAATTCTGGTTGAAGCTACAATTCCTAGCTTTTGAGTTTACTAGAATCAATTCTCCATTAAATATTATATTTTAATTATTACAACCCATTATTTTCCTGTATTGTCCTTTATCAATTCTCCTTAATTTGATAACCAAATTTAATCAAGAAATATAACGAACCAAATTAGTCTCAAAAAATATTTATGGTCGTGAATTACCAAATTTTGGATTTTTCTTTACGATTTTTCCGTCCAGATTTACTATATTTTTCTTTTACGCTATATTTTACCATTTTTAGCAACCAACTCTATTATTATTATTATTTAACTTGAATATATTTTTATCAAAAAATATAAAATACATAAAACAAATATTTTGTCAAAAGAATTTAGTTTAATGATCGTATTTATTATTTTAAAATTAATATATAGAAAAATTTATTTATTTAAATTAAATAATATATTTGCATTTAGTATTGGTCTGCACATACATTCAACTATGTCCAGTTTAGTAAGTATACATTCAAAAGCAATTTTGATCAAAACTATCCAAACAACATCAATTCCGTTTAATCAATTCTACATTATTGTATCCAAACATAAATCAATTCTCTCAAAATCAATTCTGTCAGAATCAATTCTATCAAAATCAATTCTTATAGGATCAATTCTATCAAAAGTTGAACCAAACACACACTTAATCTATTAGGTCTATTGCATAGTGTAATCAAATTTCTATTTAAGGCATGTGGTTTCAAACACCATCATATCATATCATAAAACATCCCTTATTTTGTTTCTTTCTCCTCTTTCTTTCTATTATTGTGTATTTAGTTTTTTTTCTTTCCAAAAATGGTGCTCGCTGGTAAACTTATCACTGAAGTTGGGATTAAAGCACCAGGGGAGAAGTTCTTCAAACTATTTGCAGCAGAACTCCACGAAGTGCACAAAGTTTGTGAAAGAGTTCATCATGCCAAGCTTCATGAAGGTGAAGATTGGCATCACAATGATTCGGTTAAACAGTGGACTTTTGTCATAGGTAACTATGTTTCCAATTCAATTGATCTGATAACTAAATCATCATCTTATTTGATTTGAAAAATATTTTATGTTTACTTTATTTTTAATGATCATTATAGTTTTAATTAAAAAGGTTTGGCGAGTTGAAGAACACCAATCAATTCTAGACAAAAGACTTCTGATTTGATTTGTCAACGAAAAGTTATACCTTTTTTTTTTCACAAAAGGAAAAGTTATAATTTTGAAGACAACAATTTGAACCTAAAGAACCTATAAAGGCAATAATTTACCTACTCAAATAAAAAATTAATATATATACACAATGCATGCAATAATTTACCTACTCAAAGAAAAAATTAATATATATATATATATATATTATATATATATATAAATAATATATATATATATATATATATATATATATATAATGCATGCAATAATTTACCTACCCAAAGAAATGATCAATATATATAACCAATAGTGATTTTTTTTTCTATTGGAAATTTGGTCTCCAGACTAAAACCGACTAGTCTGAACGACAAATTTCATTGTTCATAAACAGAAAATGCTAATTGAAATCAGAACAAAATTATGTATGTACTATTCAATACAAGAATAATTAGTATCTAAATAATTTAAACTTGAAACCCAGCGAGAGTAGCACATTATGAAGTCCCAAATTTAAACCATTAGACCAACCCTTTGGGTTTAGAACCTATAATGACTTAATTTATAATATTTAAATATGGTAGAGGAATAATATTTTATTAGACTTTACTAAATATGATAAGACTCCATTTTAGGTCGATGCACCATATTTTTGTGTGTCTCTTCCCGTTTTGGCGGTTTTGTTGTGACCCTTTTGCTTGTAATTTTCTATGCTCTCCCAAGTTCATCTTGTAAACCGGGACTTGCTATAAAATTTGATGATTTTTAAAGAAGAAAAAAAGATGCACCACAAAAAAGTAAGAATGTTTCTTTAAGAAAAAAGTAAGAATGCTAAATGAAAAAGCATAGAAAGAAAAAAATTTATGATTATTATTGACAATATATTTCGATATATTGAATTGGATAAGCTTAGGTAGTCTCGACGAATTTTTAAATTTCACGGCTGGTGCAATAAATTTATAATTTAATTCCATTGCTCTTATCTGGGTACAACCACACGAGGTTGAGTAGTTCAATATATTTTTCACTCTGAAACATGGGTACTCTAAAAGTGGTGAAGTATATCTACAGGGTAGGCACGTGTATCAGGTACATGGTACTACTAGATATTACGATTTTCCTGCGGATTTAGCTGAAGAAAATAAATTGTAGGAAAACCTGCGGACATTGCTGCTGTTCCTCCAGTTAGCATGACTTTTCTTGCGGATTTCGCATTTGCAGGAAAATCATATGGAAACAGTTGTTCTTGCTGAGAAATTTGCTGCGAAAGGAGTTTGGCAAAATTTGGTGATCGTTCCTGCCAAATTACGTACGACTACATTCCGCAGCCTATCGTCTAGGATTTTCCCAAATTTTTGTTGTTTTTCTCTTGATATTTTTTCCTTCGGATATTGCTGTGCATTGTTTGCTGCAGAACTACCTGTGAGTATGTTTGCAGCAAAGTGCTAACGGGCAGACCGAAACTCCTCAAACACTGACCGAATGTTTCCTGCGGATCCTAAAATCCTAAGGAAACAATTACCCAAGAACCTAAATCCTTGGCAAAATCTGCAGGAGACAGGTTACTTGCAGTATTTTCAACAAAATCCACAGGTAATTCCGTAGGAAAATTGAGATTTCTAATAGTCCGTACAGTACTTGTACCGTAAGTACCAAACCATACCGATTTTTACTTAATTGATTAGTCGTAGTGGGTAAAACAAAAATATACAGGCGAAAGAAAAATTGAAGAAATTATTTTGAATTTTTATTTTACTTCAATTATCTCTCTTACTTTTGATGAAAATAGTGAAAGAGATGAATAAAAAAACTAAATCTACGAAGCGGGTGATGATGGAAGTGTGGTTAAACACATGATTAAATTAAAAATAAAGTTACACTATTTTGTATTATAAAAATGATTTTTTTTCCCAAGCGTATCTTTACAACAACAATAGGGTGGATTCTAGAGTGAGGGATTAACCAAGTCCCTCACCGGTGGAGCACATAAAAAATACTATTAGATTTAATCAGCGGTTGGGATTAGTTGATTATAAATGAGAACAACAATACATCTCCACATACAATTCTATATATGTCTCTTTTTCATTTGCTTCTTCTCCAACATGCTAAAATCTGCAAAAGCTGCTTGCTGAAAACCTAAAATATATGAAAAAAATAATTTTGCAAACAATTAACTTCAAAAGCGCAAGAACTCGTCAGGTTCTCTTCTGGGTTGGCACCAATACACGAGAATCATATACAATGGTTCGTCTGTCCTTTTGACTTTTATTTGTGTGTGTGTGTTTAACAGTAGTTTATGTACATATTCTTCTCTGGTTGAAGTGATAATGAAACTATGGTTTGAAAAATCGATTCAATTTTAATCTCTAATTGCTCTGTGTTGTTATGTTAACCCATGTAAAACAAAACAAAGAAGCAACCATATGCTTAATTAATTTTCATCACCCATGGTGTGGCTAATGTTGTTTATGCTAATTAACCAATAATTCTATTTCCTTCATTTAAACACTAAACTTGAGAGGACCTGCATGGATTACAAATTATTTTCTCACAAAAGTTTTGATTTACTACAAGAATCTTCGACAGAATTTGGTGATTTGGAGAGACGACATGAAAGAGATAATGCATGATTGTGTGTGGAAATTTATTAATGTTCTCATTTTTATTATCAACAAATTTGAACTGCTCCTTAAATCACACGGTACTTTTTAGGTGCTCCACCGATAAGGGACTTAGTTGATCCCTCACCCTAGAATCCACCCAACAATAATAGTAATTTACCAGTAAAACTTTTTTTTAATGCTTCATATTAGCGAACCCGTACCTTCTTTTTTTTTTTTTAAATTTGACGTATACGTACCGGTAACCGTAGCTATGTATCATATAAATTTTTATCAATTAAGAAAAACGGTAATAATAATGATCATTACAGATGTAATTCCTTGCGATTTAAAGGTCAAACTTTTACCATGTCACAAATAGAAAAGCAGAAAATTATTATTAGTAATTATGTCACTAATAGTCATTTTACAACCATGTTATATGAGATTTTAATTTTGTTCTTTGAGGTTAAAAAGCCACACTCTTATCATCGGTAACCTAACATCTCAAGAACAAAAATATGTATCCATATAACAAAAACAATAAAATATTTTATTTTTAGGAATGATGTATCCTTATCAATATCTTCTTATCATTGTTTTGGGTGAAACTAATCATTTTTATATTCCTATTAAAAAACTTAGTATTTTATTTGTCTTTAGAGGAAAAAAAGCGTATTTTATTGTTATATATTTTGGTATTATAATTGCCTCTGACATAACAACAGATGGCGAGGTACACACATGCAATGAGAGGGTTGAAGAAGTTGATGAGCAGAACAAAAAGATCACTTTCAAGCTGTTTGATGGAGATATTGAAAAATATAAGGTGTTCAAGGTTATCTTAGAAGTGATTAACAAAGCTGATGGAAGTTCTGCGGTTAGATGGACTATTGATTATGAGAAGAAAAATGAGAATATTGATACTCCAAATGGCTGGATGGACTACCTTAGCAAAGGTACCAGAGATATTGATGGTCATCTTGTCAAGGGGGAAAAGGTAGCTCCATAGGTTAACGGGGTTGGCTTTTAAGGATATAACTAGTGAAGTGTTTATCTTTATAATAGGCCAGAGTGAGCATATAAATAAAATAAAAGCTAGTTTGATGTTTGTATAATGGCATGTAGCATAAACATGCATATTTGCTTCCCTTGAATCGTTGTTTGTATCGAATAAATGTGTCGGTAATATGTCTTGAGGAGTGTATCTTATATTATGTGTGATGCAAATAAATGAATATTTGTGTGGTTTGAAGTCAAAATTTGTGTATAATGTTCTCGTTTAGTTTGCCAAATCTTCGTCGTGCTACTAAAGCATTAAGTAGAAGGTAGTTTAAGTTGATTTCAAGTTAAACACGATCTTTGTTTTATTATGAGCTTAATTTTTTTTGGTTACATTATTATGAGCTGATTACTTATGCTAAACTGCACAAAGGAGTCACTTACAAAGTAAAAAAAATAAATGACGGACAAGCATGTAATTTCACTTTGATACTATAATTTCATCCACTTTAGATAATTCAGGTTAAAAATTAGTTGAAAAGATTAACCGGTAAATCATATATAGTTAAGAAATTAAAAACAAATTAAAAATAGTAAGAATACTAAATTGAAACCACTCAATAAGTTAAAAGAACTAAATGTATAGTTTACCTTTAAATAAATTATAAAGGTAATTTGAGACGAAATGCCCATCAATAGAATTTAGTTGCAAAAATTAGAAATAGGTTGGTCCAAACTCCAAAGTGTAAGTAATTTTGGGCCCTTAAGCAAGTCGGCATGGGTTTGATCCTTGACCCTTGCATGGAGACAATTTTGTTGAAAGACTATTATTTTTTCCACCCTCTTGAGTTCTCGAGCACCCTACACAATTATAAAAAAGTCCTTCGGATTATATAATCCGAATAAATAATTTCCCAGAAATTTCCGGATTATATAATTAGGAAAACACTTTTACCAGAATTTCACACACTTTGCTTACACTTTGTTTTATTTTATATTATTTAGATGCTTAATTCATAAAATAAATGCAAATTAAAACACAAATATACGAACAAAAATAATACACAAAATCTCATTTTATTAATATAATTATTCATACATTTGCAATGGGGTAAAACAAAATCTACGAGGAAAAAAACAGTAGTAAACCTACCTCCCTGGGGTAAAATTAAATCTATCTTTACCCCAAGAAGGTTGGGGGTGCTATTGGGGTAAGATTTTTTTGTCTAGAGTTTTATCGGCCATTAATTTGGTCAAAACGTGTTCAAAGGAGTTTTACCAGCCATTAATGCTGGTAATACTCTTGTGGTGCAGACCACCGTCCAAAAGTAATACTCTTGTTGAAAAGGAAGAACCAACATTATGTGTCCACAAGTTGCTTGACTTAGATTAATAATTGCTAAATGACATTGAAAACTTCAAACCTATAACAAGGTATCTAAAGAAAAGTTCTTTTATAACAACTAAAGATATTGTTTGTCTTTGCTTTACTCACTTTGCTTCATGATGGCCCCTGACGGATCCAAAAATTTTAAGTACGGTTGGGGGGGCAAAATTTATATATATTGATTCTAGTATTAAAATTGTTATATTTTATTTTTTAAACTTGTAGTTTTCATCTTATTATACATTCTTTTTTTTTTATAAATGCTATATCTTATTTTGAAATTATAATGATTTAGAGAATTATAGTATGAGTGTGGTTAACTCAAAATAGTAGGGTCAACGTTGCAGTTTTGTAGCTTGCATTTTAGGAATGGTAATAAACATCTCCATAGACAATTACACTAGCCTTTTAAAAATTTTAGTGGGGGCACATGCCCTCATAGGCTATGCTATAGGTCCGTCTCTGTGATGGCTAGATTTCTTTGTTGTAGATGATGGGAAAAAGATGCTCATGTCAATCAAAGTTGATATGTAGAAAGTTTGATCACATCAATTGGAAATTTATGGAGAATTTTTTGGAGGAGGGTAAATTCCTTCTTAATCTCATTCAAATTATAGTATTGCATAGTGCATATCTTTGCCTAGTTAAAATTTCATTGAATGGGGATAAAACCATACTTTCATTTTCAATATAGGAATTCAATAAGGAGACCCCCTATCCATGTATCTCTTTGTTAGTTGTATGGAGAGATTATCTCATATTGTCCTCAAATTTCTTATCTTTTTTTGTTGGGGCTTGAATTGAAAGACCACAACGCGTGATGCATGTCCTGAAGATGATTTGGCAAGCCTCAATACATTATATTAAGAATCAAAAGACTCAGGTTTTATTCTCTAAAATTATGTATAACCACCTTTGTTTGGACTTTTTTCAGCATATAGGTTTCACTCAAGCCAGCACTATGGAAAGATGATGACAAAATACTAGCAAATGCACCAGTGTGTTAAAAAGTAGTGATGTTTATAAATGAGTTCGTTTCCACAGAGATTATCGAGTTTCCACTTCACAATTGTGAGTACGATTAGGGTATTTAAAGTAAAATAACGTGGGAGTTTGCACCTTGCAATGTGATTTGTTTTAATTCGTTAAGAGAGTGAGAAAGCAACTAGGTCATGTCATATTTCCTTCCCTTAATTATCTAAGTAACTACTAACTATGATTAATACAGTGCTATTGATTACTTGATTTCAATATCTTTGAACAAAATAGTTAGGTTAATGTCTTGGTCTCTAACTCTCTATAATGTTTATTGCTCCCTAACGTCTTAGGTGAGCCCTAACTAATGAAGGATTATGAATGCCAAAGTAAGTAATAATTATTAGTAGTTTATGTCTAAATCTAACCGATAATTGAACAGGTAAATTAGGTCAAGCCAAAACGTTATGGTTAATAATCGTCATGATCTAAACTAATTTATGAACATCAATGAATGCATAAAAAGCATTAAAAATAGTATTAATAGAATAAAATAACAAAGCAATTGGCTAAAATTCATATAATCATTTAAAGTTTAAAAAAACAAATTACAGGGAAATTCCTCTTTCATGACCTAACCTAAAGAGGATTAAGCAACTCATGACCTCTAAACACATAAAATTATATATGAACAATAAAACATGAGAAAAGGATCACCCGTTCATGTTTCCTTGGCTTCCGAAGGGTTCCGGTCGCTCCAATCCTTTCGATGTCGTGTTTCTACCTTCTTCTGCTCGTCAAAAGGTGTTTTTCTACTAACCTTAGGTTTAGTATTTATAGGCGTCCGTTTCCCTCAGGGAAATTAGTCCAGGATCCGAGCCGTATCATTGCAATGTTAGATAGGTAATGAGCAACCCTTTTAGCCTATCGCTCTATCTCGCGATGGGGGGCTCATAGCCCGCGATGTGAGATATATAAAAGGGATCACTTTGATTTCCAATTGTATTCTCGTGATGCAGATCTCATAGCCAGTGAGCGATTTTGGTAGAAGTTGGCTTTTTCATTTCCTCATTCCTTGCTCCATTTCTTCTCACTATAATGTTTGTAATGCCTATGTCCCAAGCATCATTAGTGATAAACTTGTAAAAATCATAGCACAATCACAAAGTTGTCTGGTTCAAGTAAATTTCCATGAATTCATGGTTGTTTCCCGTCTTTTGTTCTCACATGACATTTTTAGTGATTTATTTACAAAACTTTTCTAAAACAAACATAAATTGCCTATGTCTATGCTAAAATGACACTAATGGATCACTCAAAACTCTATATGATTTCTTGTCCTCAAGAACACATACTTATAAACTAAATTCACTACACAATAACACCCCTGACTAAATGACAAGAAATACCATAAAATAATTTTACCTCTCTAGCGATGTAGTTAACAGCGTCTTTTGCATTTTCTGCTCAAAATAGTATGGTTCTCCACACTTCAAGCCAATCAATCTAAATGAAATATCGGATTGATGATAATCATAGCACACTATATTTCTACTTAAACCTATTTCTTAAACATTGAATAATAGGATTTTCTCTAGTCGACATGCACATGCCACTGAATCTGAAAACTTGAAAGTATTTTAAATGAGAATCAAAGTATATACAATACACACATTATTAGAGGGATTTCGTGGGTTTTTCATTTTAAGGTAAAACACTTATATCATTTCATTAATCAAAACATGTTTAATACAATGTGGTATTTCTATTAGCATCTGAAAACTTGTTACTAATGTACCACCTTATCAAAACTGTGAGCAACCACAATTGCTTGTCTCCTCACAAACTCTACATTAAAATTTTAATAATATTTCATAAAGAGAGCTTTATAATTTTGAATACTGATACCAAACTTTGTGACATCACATTTCAGGGGAAAAAAAGCTATCAACCACTCTATTCGCATCAAACTCAAAATCAACAGGTTCCAAGTTAAGTTCATAAACCCATTCTTAAGTAGATAATAATCTGTTGTTTTTGGATTTTCAAACTGTTGTATTTGGATTTTCAAATTCTATTATCTACCGAAGTTGTTACTAGGTTGAGTCACGACCAGGTCGCTCTCTTTAAGACGTTTCGTGGCACTGCCCAAAATTGTGTATGGCAGACTATCAACCACGCCGCCTCCAGTATAAAACAAGTCTAGCTACAACTGTGCGGTTAACTACTGCACTGTAGAAAATCGTTCGAGATTTACACCCTCAAATATGATACTAAGATCACTCTTTAATACTGAAACACTAGTGCAAATCAGGGATTCAAAACCTGTTTTTTTGAGATTTAAGACCACGTTTTTTTCCGGGGTTATATGATCGGGTGTTGTAAGTTTGAGATACGACACCTGTTTTTTATTGGGTATAAAAACAACATATTGTACCTGTTTTTTTTCCTAATAAACTGGTGTGATATATGTATTTGTAACCCCACTTTTACACTAAAATAGGTGTAAAACCGCACATATAACACCTGTTTGAATACAAAATCAGGT